>Ga0256405_10000101_pt1 | contig 263605 bp, 223 predicted proteins | sample RumenRJG_02DNA_FD_189096 | JGI IMG/M metagenome (GOLD analysis project Ga0256405, IMG submission 189096) | Bovine rumen microbial communities from Lethbridge, Alberta, Canada - RJG_02 | ecosystem: Host-associated > Mammals > Digestive system > Stomach > Rumen | place: Canada: Alberta...
AAGCCAGGTACACTTCATACTGGGCCAGGAATTTTAACCTGTGGCGTGGAACGAGTATAATATAGGTAGACAAACAGAGAATAACGGTTATGAAAAAGACATTATCAATTGCAGCAATGATGCTGTTTTTCTGCCTCACCGCAGGTGCGCAGAAATTTGCTCTGGTAGACATGGAGTATATCCTGAACAGGATTCCGGCATATGAGCGTGCCAATGAGCAGCTCAATCAGTTCTCAAAACGCTGGCAAGCCGAGGTTGAGGCTCTGAACATCGAGGCTCAGACCTTGTACAAGAACTACCAGAATGAGTCACTTTTCCTCTCCGAGGAGCAGAAAGCCAAGAAAGAGGAGGAGATAGTAGCCAAGGAGAAACAGGCCAGTGAGCTTAAGCGTCAGTATTTCGGTCCTGACGGTGAACTGTACAAGAAACAGCAGAGCCTGATGGCACCTATTCAGGATGAGATTTATGAGGCAGTCAAACAGATAAGTGAGTCAGAAGGCTACCAGATGGTGGTTGACCGTTCATCGGCAACAAGCATGATTTATGCTTCGCCCAAGATAGATATCAGCAATGAGGTCCTGAAGAAACTGGGATATTCAAACTAATTGCATATCTTTGCTGACCCATAATATTAAGAAACAAATAAATAGAAAACGATATGAAAAAGAGTATTATCATTGCGCTTATGGCTCTGTTGCCTCTCGGCGCATTCGCACAGAAATTCGGACACATTGATTCTTCTGTCATTGTTCCCCTTATGAATGAGTACAAGGCCGGACAGGCAGAAATGGAGGAACTTCAGAAACAGTACATGGAGGAACTCAACTATATGCAGACCGAGTATCAGAAAAAAGAGGATGATTATATGGCCAACCGTGAATCTCTTCCTGAGAACATACGTATACGCAGGGAGCAGGAACTCGGCGAAAGTCAGCAGAAAATCGCACAGTATTACCAGGATTGCCAGACTAATCTTGCCAAGAAGAATGATGAGCTTATGGATGGTATCCAAGCCAAGAAGCTGAAGGCTATACAGGCTGTAGGCGAGGAAGGCGGTTATGTCTGCATCTTTGATGTCGCCGGCGGTGTGGTTCCTTATGTAAGTTCCACTCTCACCACAGACGTCACTGAGGCTGTAAAAGCCAAGCTGGGAATCAAATAATCAATTCCGCAATAAACAGTCAAGGGGGGAACCGGCGTAAATCCGATTCCCCTTATTGGCTCAAAATGACTGACCGAATATGAACAGAAAACTCAGATTGCTGCTTCTGGCAACGCTTTCCGTATCCTTTCTGACAATCTCTGCCCAGGAGGGTATGTTTGGTTATATTGATTTCAATTCCACTCTCAGACTGATGCCTGAGTACATGGAGGCCGAGATCAACCTGCAGAAGATGCAGTCTGACTACAGGGAGGAGATAGAACGTTCCAAACGTGAGTTTGAGAGACAATACATAGAGTTCATGCTGGAACAGGACCACCTGTCTGCATCTGTTGTAGCCAAGCGTCAGAGGGAACTTCAGCTACTCATGGACAACAATGCCGCTTTCAGGGACAAGGTCCAGAAAGACATTGAAATCAAGCGCGATGAACTTCTTGTGCCTATCAAGAAGAAACTGCTGAAAGTTGTATCCGAAGTGTGCCTGGAGAAGAGTCTGGATTATGTGATAGACACCGGAAAGGGCACATATCTGTACATAAATGAGAGCAAAGGTGTTGATATTACGGAACAGGTGTTCAGGCAATTGGGAATAGATGTCCATGAGGAAAGCGTTACCGAAGGAAATTTGCCTGTTATAGTTCAGGAAGACAAAAAATAAAGAGATAAGGCAATGAGCAAACCGATTTTATCCGAAAAGCCCGGTCCCATCGGCATTTTTGATTCAGGATATGGAGGCTTGACAATTCTGAAACATATCCGTACATCCATGCCCGAGTATGATTTCATGTACTTGGGAGACAACGCCAGGACTCCATATGGAACAAGATCGTTCAATGTGGTGTATGAGTTTACGCTCCAATGTGTCACCAAGCTGTTTGAAATGGGTTGTCATCTGGTGATACTTGCCTGTAATACCGCTTCGGCCAAAGCATTGAGGACTATACAACAGATAGACCTCCCGCGTCTGGACGCATCCCGGAGAGTCTTGGGAATAATCCGTCCTACGGTCGAATCAATCGGTGAATTGACCCAGACCCGTCATGTTGGGCTGCTTGCCACTCCGGGAACTGTCAAGTCACTCTCTTATCCGCTTGAGATAAACAAACTCTTTCCCGATATTAAGGTTACAGGTGAATCCTGTCCCATCTGGGTTCCGCTTGTGGAGACAGGAGAGTCCCAGTCTGAAGGCGCTGACTATTTCATCAGGCGTCATGTGGATAACCTGTTAGCCAAGGATAGTGAGATTGATACCATCATTCTGGGTTGCACCCATTATCCGCTGCTATTGGATAAGATCCGCAAATATGTTCCGGAAAACATCAGAATAATATCTCAGGGAGAATATGTGGCTTCTTCATTGAGAAACTATATGGAGCGGCATCCTGAGATGGATTCCCGTTGCACGAAGGGTGGGACATGCAGGTATTACACTACCGAATCGGTCGAAACGTTCCTTCCCAACGCTTCGATATTCCTGAATTCTGCAATAGATGCTGATTCAGTCGCTCTCTGATTTCCGTATAAAACGCCGTGCGATCGGTCCTATAGGCCTTACAGACAGGAAACTGACCACAAGGACAGTGACCAGTACTATCAGTATGTCCTGAATCTTAAGGCTCACAGGATATGCATCGACAATGAAATTGCCGGCTGTCCCCAATGATATGAATCCGTATTTCTGTTGAAGCAGGACTGCTATGGCCCCTAGAGTCAGGCCGGAGATTGCCCCGATCAGTGATATAAGCACGCCATTCACTATAAATATTCTCTCTATCGTCATCTTCTCTGCCCCCATGCTTGCCAGCAGTACCGTGTCCTGTTGCTTCTCAACCATGAGCATTATGAGTGAGCCTATAATGTTGAAACAGGCTATGAGCAGAATGAAAGTCAGAAACAGATAGGAAATGAATTTTTCCAGTTTGAACACCTTGAATACATCCTCTTGCTGACGTATCCGGTCCTGGACCTCAAACTCCGTGCCAAGCACAGATTCAAGTTTTTTCCTGGCTTTATTGAAGGACGTTCCCTCCTTGAGCCTGATTTCAAGCGCCGAAGCTTCGCCTTCCCGGTCAGTCAGCTGCTGTGCCAGTTCCAATGATATGATTACATAGTTGTCATCATATTTTTCCTGTTCAACCAGAAACGCCACTCCGGCAGAGTAGATGTTGGCCTGATTGAAAGAAGCGGCAGGATTGGTAAGACTGATGAGTCCTTCCTTCTTTGGAACGGAAAGTCTGAGGGGGTAGGCCGGCTTGATTCCGCAATCCATTCTTCCGATGAGTCCCAGGCCGGGTATCCCATAGTGGCAAACCTCATCCTCAAGCATATAGATGCCGTTGCCTTTCAGCAGGTTCTCTATTCCTGTCAGGTCATGGAAACTGTCCTGTACGCCCTTGATCACGGCAATGTTCTGTTTGCTCTTGTAGCTGAGCAGTGCCTGCTCCTCTAGTGTGAACGAATAAACCTCGATGAAATCCAGTGTTTTTGCCTCCTGAATCCTGGGATCGTCCATGCTGAAGAATTTCTTCTGGGCCGAGACCACCTTCAGTTCGGGGTCAAAATCCCTGAAAAGTGATTCGACCAATACCCTGAAACCGTTGAATACGGACAGGGTGCAGATAAGAGCAAATGAAGCCAGCATGATTCCGGCTACCGATATGGCCGATATCACGTTTATCACGTTGTGGCTCTTCTTGGCGAAGAGGTATCTGCGGGCTATGAAAAACGGGAAATTCACTTTTTAAGCAATTCGTCAATATGTGCCATGTAGTCTATGGTCCTGTCCAGGAAGAAACGCAGTTCCGGAATTATCCTGAGTTGATGCCTTACTCTCTGGCCAAAATCATATCTGATATCCTTGACATTGGCATTTATGTTCTTAACGGTCTCCTCGCCCTTCTCTGACGGAAAGACGCTCAGATAAACACTGGCTATGCTCAAGTCACTGCTTATCTTCACCTCACTTACCGTAATCATAAGGCCATGGGTGAGTTTGGTCTGATAGAGGAACAGCTCACTTAGTTCCTTCTGTATCAGCCTGGCTATTTTCTGTTGTCTTGTACTGTCCATATCCCATTCTCAATTAATCTTTATTTTCCATCAATCTTTCGGATTATCGTCAGTCCGTCCCGTATGGGAATCATGGCCACCTCAACCCTCTCATCGGCCGCAACCATATCGTTGAACCTTTTGACTGAGGCGGTCTGCGGATCCTTGTCATAATTACTGTCAACCACATGTCCGTCCCAGAGAGTGTTGTCGGCTATCATGTAGCCGCCCGGCCTGAGCCACTCCATAAAAGAGGAGTAGTACTGAGGATACTGCGTCTTTTCACCGTCCAGGAATATCAGGTCATAGGTGAGCCCAAGTTCCGGGACTACTTTCAGGACGTCTCCGATATGCAGTTCAATCTTTTCCCGAAATGGAGATTTTTCAAGCCCTTTACGGATAAAATCCTCCAATTCATCGTCAATTTCAACGGTATGTACCGTTCCTTGTGCTGTCAGTCCCTCTGCTAGACAGAGAGTGGCATAGCCGGAATAAGTTCCAACCTCCAGTACAGTCTGCGGCCGGATCATGGTTACAAGCATCTTTAGCAGCCGGCCCTGGATATGTCCTGATGCCATACGCGGGTTGAGCAGCCTGAGATTGGTCTCGCGGTAAATATCCCTGAGAAGAGTACTTTCAGGTGCGATATGGGCCGATATGTATTCCTCCAGCCTCTGCTCGCCGGTATAACCGATACCTTGTCCCGATGTAGCCATTTTCTTTTTATCTTTGTGCAAAGTTACCGGTTTTTCTGACAATATGAAAACTATGCTTAACCGTTACCGCCAGTATCTTCTGTTGGAGAAGTCACTTTCTCCCAACACTCTCGAAGCGTACATGGATGATGCCTCCAAAATTCTGGGCTATCTTGAAGAGTGCGGTATCGAAGCAAGTCAGGCTACATTGGACGACCTGCATGGTTTTGCCGCTGCCATGGGTGACCTGGGCATAGCCCCCAGATCACAGGCCAGGATCATATCGGGTGTAAAATCCCTTTACAGGTTCCTTACACTTGACGGCTATTGCCAGACTGATCCCAGTGAGTTGCTTGAGGCTCCCAAGATAGGACGTCACTTGCCCGATGTGCTCACTGTGCAGGAGATAGACAGCATAATCGGACAGATAGACCTCTCTACTCCCGAGGGACAGCGGAACAAGGCTATGATAGAGACGATGTACAGCTGCGGGCTGCGTGTTTCCGAACTCTGCTCTCTTAAAATGGAAGACCTGTTTCTTGAAGATGGTTTCATACGGGTAACAGGCAAGGGCAGCAAACAGCGTCTTGTCCCCATATCCGATAAGGCAGTACATGAAATCACACTGTATCTGGCGGACCGTTGCCATATAACAATAAAACCGGGGGCAGAGCCTTTCCTTTTCCTGAGCCTCAGACGCGGCAGGCCTCTGTCTAGAATCATGGTATTTGATATAGTGAAGGATCTGACAGCCAAAGCCGGAATCAGCAAATCGGTCAGTCCGCATACCTTCCGCCACTCGTTCGCCACACACCTTCTTGAGGGTGGCGCCAACCTGCGTGCCATCCAGTGTATGTTGGGTCATGAAAAAATATCCACCACAGAGATATACACCCATATAGACAGAAGCCGTTTATGTGAGGAAATAGTGTTGCATCATCCCCGTAATCGGATTTAATGACGGCATTTGGTTCATATTTTGGACAAAAACACCTCTTTTTATTAAAAATAATGGGCTCAGACCATTGTATGTGCCATTCTTTTTGTAGTTTTGCGCACGTATGCGTTAAAGGCTAAAAAGTTTAACCAACAATTAATAACAAAAAACTATGTCAAAATCTATTCGTTTTGTGGCATTCTGCGCAGGCATCATGCTGTTTGCCAGCTGCAAGAACTTCCAGGTAAAGGAAGAGTATTTTGTAGTTAACCCCAATCCCCTGGAAGTACAGGGTGGACAGGTAAACTACACTGTAACAGGAACATTCCCCTCAAAGACTTTCATCAAGAAGGTTGTATGCACCGCTACTCCCGAACTTCGCTGGGAAGGTGGTTCAGTAAAGGGTGAGCCTGTAACTCTCCAGGGTGAGAAGATTACCGGTAACAATCAGGTTATCGAGTGGAAGGAAGGTGGTACATTCACCTACAACGGCAATTTCAAGTATCAGCCTGAGATGGCCAAGTCTGAGCTTTATGTAACATTTGAGGCTACCAAGAAGGGCAAACCCATTGAAGTGGAGCCCGTAAAGATCGCCGATGGTGTTCTTGCTACAGCAGAACTCTATTCAGAGACAGCTAAGGGTGCCAATACCGCAAATTCAAAGGATGCTTTCCAGCGTATCATCAAGCAGGCTCAGGATGCTAACATCATGTTCGTGATCCAGCAGGCCAACGTACGTTCATCAGAGACCAACGGTGATGCCGTAAAGGCTTTGAAGGAGTCTCTCAAGAACTTTGCCGCCGATACCAAGAACTATGCTATCGACAATGTTGAGGTTTCTGCATATGCTTCACCTGATGGTGGTGTAAAACTGAATGACAAGCTGGCTGCCCAGCGTGAGAAGAACGCCGCACAGTATGTTAAGAATGAGGTTAAGAAGGCTAAGGCAGACGCTGCCATCGAGTCTAAGTACACCGCTCAGGACTGGGAAGGTTTCAAGGAACTCGTCCAGAAGTCAAACCTGCAGGATAAGGACCTTATTCTCCGCGTTCTTTCAATGTATGATGATCCCGAGAAGCGTGAGGCCGAAATCAAGAACCTCTCAGCCGTTTACAAGGATCTTGCCGCTGACATCCTCCCGCAGTTGCGTCGTGCCCGCCTGACTCTGAACTATCAGATCATCGGCCGTTCAGACGAGGAGATTATGGAGGCTTTCAAGAGCGAACCTTCAGTTCTCAGTGTTGAGGAGCTGCTCTACGCTGCTACTCTTACTGATGACAAGGCTCAGAAGAAGGCTATCTACACAACCGCTTCAAGGAACTATCCCAATGACTACCGTGCATTCAACAACCTTGGTGAGATTGCATTCAAGGATCTTGATCTGGCTACTGCCGAGACCAACTTCAAGAAAGCTCTTGCTCTGAACGCTTCAGCTCCTGAGGTCAACACTAACATGGGTCTGCTCTGCCTTGCACAGAACAAGCCTGCCGATGCAGCTACATATTTCGCTAAGGGTGGCCAGAGCTCACAGAACAATGAGGCTCTCGGTAACATGTACATCGCACAGGGTCAGTACGAGCGTGCTCTCACAGCTCTTAAGGGCAGCAACACCAACGCTGAGGCTCTTGCCATGATCATGACTAAGGATTATGCAGGTGCCAAGAGGGTCCTTGCCGCTGTAAAGAACGCTGATGCCAACACCGCTTATCTGGCTGCTGTAGTAGCTGCCCGTACCAACGATGCCGCTGCTGTTGCACAGAACCTCAAGAAGGCTGTAAGTCTTGATTCAGCTCTCAAGGCTAAGGCTCAGAAGGATCTTGAGTTCGCCAAGTTCCAGGATGCTGTAAAGGCTCTCTAAAAAAGAAAGAAACAGTTTTCGCGTGAACATATGCCGGAAGATGAACTGACGGCGCTGCTCACTCTAAACAGAATAGACGGACTCGGAAGTATAGGTGCCAAATACCTGTATGAACAGTTCGGCAGCGCGCAGGAGATCTTCAGAAAGCGCGGACATCTTAAAGAAATCATACCCGGAATCGACTCGCATATCATAGATGCGCTATGCGGTTCCGGGTATGATTCTTTTATCCGTGAAGAACTTGATTTCATCGAAAAACACGGAATCAGATGTGTCACACCCGCAGATTCTGATTATCCTGCAAGATTGCTTGACTGCCATGATGCCCCCCTTGTTCTGTTTTCGTTGGGTAACGTCAATTATAATGCCACCCGGACAGTGGGTGTGGTAGGTACCCGGAAGGCTACTGAATATGGTCGCCGGATGTGTCGTACCTTTATTAAGGAACTGGGGCAGTTATGTCCTGATGTAACAGTTGTGAGCGGACTGGCTTACGGAATAGATATAGAATCCCATAAGGCTGCAGTAGAGGCCGGTTTGCCCACACTGGGAGTACTGGCTCACGGTCTTGATATGATTTATCCGTCGTCTCACCGCAGCATTGCCAAACAGATGCTTCAGATGGGAGGTCTTGTCACTGAATTCATGTCCAGGACCGTGCCTTTGGGTCATAATTTCGTAATGCGTAACAGGATTATTGCAGGGCTTTCTGATGCAGTTGTGGTTGTGGAGTCTGCAGCTAAGGGCGGCTCGCTTATAACAGCCGAGATAGCAGGGAGTTATAACCGTGAATGTTTTGCTTTCCCCGGTAGTGTGGGTGATCCTTATTCTGTTGGCTGTAATGAACTTATCAGGGACAACAGGGCAAGTCTTATAACCTCTGCTTTGGATTTTGTAAATGCAATGTCTTGGGATGACAGAGCCAATAAAGGTGTACCCAGACAGATGGATCTTTTTCCTGACCTCACAGACCAGGAACGGGCAGTTCTGGAAAGGGTAAGGTTGAAGGCTCAGGGAGTTCATGTCAACACTTTGATTGTAGATCTGAACATTCCTTATCCCAGTCTGTCTTCTATTCTTTTCAGCCTTGAAATGAAAGGGTTGGTCAAACAGACACCGGGAGCACTTTGCGTTCCATGCTGAGTGCTCCCGGGACTTGTCAGGATTATTTCTGCTGCTATATCTTTCTCAGTGAATCCTTGTATTGGGATGGTGTCATGCCTGTCTCTTGCTTGAACACCGTACTGAAATACTGGCTTTCGGAGAATCCGGTCTCTTCGGCGATGGTACCGACAGACTTGTTGGTCTTGGCCAGCAACTCCTTGGCTATATCTATCCTTATACGCCTGATATACTTGTTGGTGGATGCACCTACCAGGTTGTTCATCTTGTTGAACAGGGTGGTGCGTGACACATTCATGTGTTCCACTATCATGTCTACGCCAAGCATGGTGTTGCTCAGGTTTTCACGGATAAACCGGTTCAGTTTGAGCACAAACTGCTCATCGGCAGCACTGAATGTCTGATCCTCGGATATTGAGGTGAAGAATGATGTAGCGTATTGTCGTTTGATCTCAAAACGGTTCTTAAGCTGACTTCTTATTATCTTATACAGGAGTTTGGAGTCAAACGGTTTGGGCAGGAAAGAGTCGGCACCCATCTTGTATCCCATATCCTGGTTCTTGGGATCGCTTCGGGATGTCAGCAGGATGACAGGGATACTACTAAGTTCCAGGTCTGTCTTGATGGTTTTACAGAGTTCAAATCCGTTCATTCGTGGCATCATGATGTCACTCACAACCACGTTTGGCATACGTTGACGTATGATATCCAAAGCCTCCTTGCCGTCATGTGCCGTATAGATGGTCTTGAACAGCGGTGAGTATTCATCTTTAATGAACTGTAGTATGTCATCCTGGTCATCAACGATCAGCAATGTCATGCTCTTGGTGTCAAAGACAACCTCATCATTCTGTACGGACTGCACGGGCTGTACTGGCTCTTCAGTTACACTTATGTCCGGTTTTTCAGGCATTGCGGCCTTCTGGGTTGGGGCTTGTTTGGTATGGAATCTCTCTGAAAGGTTATCGGGTAACTCTATAGTGAATGTAGAGCCGGGGCCTTCATTCTTTTCGGCACGTATGGTTCCATTCAGAAGTTCAATGATCAGTTTGGCTTGTGACAGCCCTAATCCGTATCCGGGAATGTTCTCGTTCTCCCTGAAATAGCGTTTGAACAACTCTTCAGGTTTGCATTTGAATCCTCTTCCTTCATCTTGGATACGTATCAGTATAGAGCCTCTTTCATGAGCGGTTGACACCGTTATGGTACCGGTATCGCTGAATTTTATGGCATTGCTCATGATATTGTTTACTGCCACTTCGACCATCTTGACATCCAGATCCACATTTCCAATGCCGGGCATAGGGTTGAACTGGGTCTTGAGGCCTTTTGAATAGCAGTCTATCTTGAAATCCTCAATTATCCTGCCCACCCAGTCGTTAATGTCTATCGGTTCAATTACAATGTCATTCCTGTCTAAATCATGGGTGCCTTTGTCCAGAATCATATTTACCATCTCTGTCATCTTCTGGACCTGATTGGAGATACGCTCCAAGCGTTCATAGTCAACTTCTCTGACGGCTTTTTCCTCAAGCATGTCCCTTACGGGATTGTATATGAGCGATAAAGGAGTGCGCAGTTCATGAGCCAGGTTGGACAGGAGAGATATCTTGTCATCCTTGTGCTTGTTCTCCTGGGCATTCATGGCGCGGTCCATGTCAATCTGTTTCAGACTGACACTGACTTTGGTTATCGTGACGCTTATTGAAAGAATAATGGCTATAATAAGAAGATAGGCCGGAACTGTCATGATGAATGGTCTGGCCACATTATATGACAATATATGCTGCGGTTCACTCCAACCCTGGATGGTACGCTGGCTTACTGAAAGACTGAATGAGCCGTGAGTTGATTTTGGAATGGTGTATTCTGTGTTTGATGTAATAGTCTCGTTTACCGGATAAGGGCGTCCTTTCTTGGTCAGCGTGTATTTGAACGAGACAGGTCTGGTGGGATCAAACTGGTTAACTGAGACATGAACTCCCAAAAGTGAGAACTTGTTGGGTATGTTAAGCGGTTTGTTCAGTCCGCCGTTGTTGCTTTCATAGACGTTACCGTCCAGAACGACCTTGGTAAGGGACAGCGGATATGGATTGCTGTTGTATTGGATGTTGACATCATCGGGGTCAATGACCATCAGGCCTGATGTGTTTGGAAAATAGACATATCCGTTGCCCGAAACCATTGAAAATCCCGGCAGGAAGTTTATCATTGTTCCACAGTCTCTCCCGTAATGTGTGAATGGAGCCTTGTATTCCTTGTCATTGGTGTCAAACATCATTATGAATGACTTGTCGGTGGTAATCCAGAGATGGTCATGACGGTCTATGGCCATTGACATGAATACACCGTAATCCACGTCTTTTATCACGGTTGACAGTTTGTTGGCCCTGGGATCATAACTTATCAGTTCATCAGGAGAGCATGCCCAGATTATGCCGTGTGAGTCTTCAACCACATGGGATATTGAAGTATGGTCCTCTTCTTGGTTCTGGAATATGAGACGTGCCAGCAGAGTCCTGTAATCAATCTCATAAATACAGCCGTTACAGACAATCGTAGCATGGGATGGTTGCACCAGGACATCTTCAACCAGACCCCTGTTTTCCTCACCGTTCATCTGCAGGACAATCTCCCTTACCTCCTTTATGGCCCGGCGGTATACCAGATGACGGCCGTTGCAGTTAAACAGCATTATATCTCCGTCAGGGGTGGTTATGGTTTTTAAATGGGTAAGTCTTGATGATGAGATGTTTATTCCGGCATCTGACAGGAAACGAGCCTGGCTGATGGTTGATCTGCGTTTATTGAAAAGGAACAAGCCCTGGGAACGGTCGGTTAAGAGCAGGTTGTCATCATCAAAACTGCAGATTCCCGATATCCTCATGCCTTCGGTTGATTTGAAAAGTGTCTGCAACTCAGTCTGCTCATTGAAACGTACAAGTCCGAATCCAGCCGAACCGAACCAGAGAGTACCGTCTTTATCCTGATATCCTGAGATAGGAATGCTGGTGGTTTCTGTACCATGCTCTATCAGGGTGTTGCTGATATTATGGAAAAAAGAACGTTTAAGTGTAATTATACCCAAATGGAGAGTTCCAAGTATCAGGTCATTGTTTGTGTTGTCAACCATGGCGCACTGGACATGCAATGGCGGAAAGGAACTATATAGTGAACTGTCGGTCTTACCGGTCTTGCGGTTCAGGACGTAGATTTCGTGACCGACACTGCATATGAGAAGGTTACCGTCCGGCATCTCTGCAAGACAGGTCATTTCATTTTCGGGCAACTGAGAATTGGATGTTTTATACTGAGCGATAATGTCAAACCCAGATTTTACATAATATCCGGATATTCCCTGGTTCTTATATGAAACCCAAAGTATATCCTTGGAATCAATGAATGCCGTTCTGCTTATCACATTGACACCCAACTGGTCCATGTGAGTAAGCGTGCCTTTGGCAACGTCCAGATGATAGAATCCGCGGTCATCCTCCACCAGCAGCAGTTGGTCCGGATCTTTTGATATCTGCAGGATCTTGGTGAAATGAAACTGGCGTTCGGACGGGAACTGTGCCACCATGGTAGTAGTGCAGGTGTTCATGTCATACAGCATGACCGCACACAAGGGGGCATTGTAGAAATAAGCGGAGTCGCCTCTCATCAGGATGTATTCAGTCCTTATGGTCTTACCCTCAAAAGAAACCATACGAGTGGAGTCATTGTCCGGATCAAAATCAATGATATTGTAATTGGTGGCTATCAGGGCACGTCTTGAGCAGCCTATGGATATCACGTCACCGGTCACGATATCCTTGCCGCCTACGCTGAAATTCTGGTATTGGCGTATGGTTCCGTTCGATATAAGGTCTGCTCCGTTTGCGGTTCCAACCCAGAGTCTTCCATATCTGTCCTTGGCAAATGTCTTGACGGCATTGCAGCTAAGTCCCTTCTCAGTGTCTATCTGGACCTGCTGGATATAATGAGCGTTCAAGTCCAGTAAGATAACGGCCGATAACAGTAATGTCAGAATACTTCTTTTCATATGGCTGATGTCTCAAGTTGTTTTGCTTTTGTAGTAATAATGAATGAAATACAAAAATCTAAGATGTAATCAATTCTCTTTGAACTCATTGATGGATTTTCCTGTTTCACGCCTGAAAGCCTTGTTCATCGCATCAACGCTGCCAAAACCTGTCTCTGCGGCAATGGATTCGGGATCCTGGTCCGTGTTGGTGAGCTTATTCTTGACAATGCTGATACGTATTCTTGTCAGGTATCCGGCCAGATCCGTGCCAAGCAGACCTTCCATCTTCTTTTTCATGACCGAACGTGAAATACCGGTCTGTTTCAGGATGTAGTCATCATTCAGAGACGGATCTGATATGAACTGTTCTATCAGCGAGTTCAATGAACTGATGAACTCCTCATCAGTAACGCTGAAGGTCTGGTCAATGTTCATCTTGCTGAAGAATCCGTAATTGTACTGACGCTTGATCTCAAACCTTCCGCCCAACTGGCTGCGTATTATTGCGTACATCTGATTGATTTCATAAGGTTTGGGAATGAAAGCATCGGCTCCCATCTTGTATCCCAGGTTCTTGTTTCTGGCATCGGTACGTGTGGTGAGCAGGATGACAGGGATATGGCTTATCTCCAGAGTCCCTTTTATCTTATGACATAATTCAAATCCGTCCATCTCGGGCATATCCGTATCGCTTATAACCAGGTCGGTCTGTTTCTTGCCCAGCATGCTCAGAGCCTCTTTTCCGTTATGTGCAATGAGTATGTTCTTGAACATTCCGTCAAATTCATCAGTGAAGGAAACAGGCTCATTGTTATCAGCGCAGACAAACATTATTGTCATGTTACCGGTGTCAAAATCCTGAGCCATACCCTCCTGGGTGTTGTCGGCATTGCTGTTAAGCTTGCCGGGGGTTTCGTCGTTTGACAGTCCTTTCCTTGCAGGTACGCCGTTACGGTCTGTCACAGCCGGGAATTCCATGTAGAAAGTGGAGCCTACTCCATCATCGTTGTTCACTGCCGACATATTGCCGCCGATAAGACTGAGTTGAAGGCGTGCGTACGGAAGCCCCAATCCGTATCCGGGAATGTTACTGTCTGTATTCTCCCTGTAATATCGCTTGAACAGGTCCTCGGGATTACATGAGAAGCCTTTGCCCTGGTCCTTTACGGATACTCTTATTATGTTGTCCCTCTTTTCGGTGATGACGGTAATAGTGGTGCCGGCGGTACTGTATTTAATGGCGTTGTTTACCATATTGGACAGGCCTGTCTCAATGATTCTCTTGTCAATTGATACTATGCCTATATTGTTGTCCATCAGGAATTTCAGGCTGAAACCCTTTCCGTAACAGTCAATGCGGTAGTCCTCAAGCAGGAAATTGAGCCATTCGTTCAGATTGACATCTTCAATAAGTATGTCCGCCTTGTTGACATCGGCACGGCTGCTGTCCAGAATCATGTTGACCATGACCGTCATCTTGTTGACCTGGTTGAATATACGTTCCATTCTCTCATAGTCGATACCGTCAACAGACTTCTCCTGCAGGAAATCCTTGACAGGATTGTATATCAGCGAGAGTGGGGTGCGCAGCTCGTGGGCTATGTTGGACAGGAATGCAATCTTATCTTCACGGTTCTTGATATCCTGGGCAGCCAGAGCCTTCTCCATTCGGTTCTTCTCCAGAGTGCCGGATACCTTTGCTATGGTGTAACCGAACAGCAGCATCAGCATCAGGGCTACCAGCACTCCCGGTACTGTACTCAGGAAATGCTTGGGTATCTTGAACATGACAATGGTCTCAGGCTCACTAAGTCCTTTGCGGTAGGCTTGCCTTATCTCAACCCTGTAGGTGCCGTTTTCCAGCCTGGGCAGTGAGATGAAGGTGCTGGTGGTATTGACAGACTTAATCAGTAGATTGCCCCTATAGATGTTATAGATGAACAGGTGCGGGTATGTGGGGTTGAAACTGTTGACAGTGAATTCCAAATGTAGTTCCCTGAACTTGGATGGCAGCGTGAACGGACGTTCCAGAGAATTGCTGATATCCTCCGCCGCTATCTCCCTCTTTTCAGTATAGGCTGATATACAGTTGATCCTGAATGGCGGGGTGTCTGCCATAAGCGGCCCGTTGGTATTAAGACTCACCATTCCGTCCGCATTGGGGAACATGACATATCCGGACCGGGTGCTCAATGTAAAATAATTAAGGAAACGTGATCTTGGCACACCGTCCTCAAGAGAGTATGAAAGCAGTTCTTTCCTGCTTTGATCATACATCTGAATGTACTCATCGGTAGTGGTAAACCATATGCGGTCATTTGAATCTACAGCAACATTCATGAACCGTCCGCTCCCCCATGTCTCAACCAGCATCTCATCAAAGTTGGACCGCGGGTCATAACGGTGAAGCCCCTCGGGTTCGGTAAAGAACAGTTCTCCCTGAGAGTTTGCGTCCAATGACGTAATATTGTGTATAACCTTATCCTTGTTCTTGTATATGAGCTTGCTTTCAAGTGTGTTGGTATTAATCTCTATGATGGCGCCTCTGTAGGTTGCGTATATGGCATATTGTGTAGAGCAGACATTCTCAACCTGCTTGACAGGTTCCATGTCTTCGGACAAGACTAGGAATTCCTCCAGACGGCCGGTATCTTTACGGTACACGTAATGGTGCGAATTGGCATTGAATATAAAGATATCCCCGTCATCAGAAACGGTCATGATAAGATTCTTTGTATCTGCATTCGATGGTGTCGGTAAAGCCGGAAACTGTTTTGCGGAGGATATCCTGCCCTGCTTGCGGTTGAACAGCATCAGGCCTCTATCCGGATCGGCCATCAGGATGTTGTCATCGTCAAACCGGCACATAGATATGACCTTAAGCTCTTGGGTGCCATTGAAAACCTTTCTCTGCTGTGTCTGCGGGTCTATCCTGCACAGTCCGTTATCCATGGTTCCCAGAATCAGCGTACCCTCAGGCTCTTCGAATGCGGATATGTAGTTCTCATAGTTGATTATGCCTTCCTCATTCTCATGCAGGTTGCGTATCTGTCCGATGAATGATCTCTTTATTGATATCAGGCCGAATCCCGAAGTGGCGTACAGAGTCTCCTGAAAATCCGGGTTTACCAGGGCGGCTGTCACGTTCCTGAGGTTATTTATGGTTGTGACTGTCGCGTTGCGTCCTATGCTGTTACGCTTTATCAGGCATATCCCGGCATCTGAATGAATCGTAAGCAGGTTGCCGTCAGAGAGAGGTTTTATCAGGGAAATGTTATCTGACAGCAGATTGCAGTTTCGTGTATTATATTCAGCCACCTGCTCGTAGCGGCTGTTGATGTAATAGCCTTTAAGGCCGTCTCCGGGAATGGATAGCCATATCACGTTGCTTTTGTCTATGGCAGTGGCACTGGCAATTATGGGACGGTCAGTGCCGGATATATGCTCAAATGAGCCGTTACTACGGTCATAACGGTACAGTCCCAGTATATTATCGGCCAGATAGATAATGGTCGAATCAGACTCTGAGCGCAGTATCCTGACAAAGTTAAAATCCTCACGTGTGTTTAGCCCTGCAGCCAGACTGCACTCGTTGCTGTTCATGTCATAAGTAAACAGAGAGTGCATATCGGCATCATAGAATGTTACGATATCGCCTTCTAACAGAAAATCATCGGTGTGCAGTATCCTGTCATTGTATCTTAGCGTAGTGGCATATCCTTTCTTGTGGTCATAGTGCAGGATACGGTCCTCACATGCCAGCAGTACAGTCTCGGTGCAGACAATGTTCTTAACGTTGCCCAGCATCACCAGCCCCCCTTCGGATGCGATATCCCGGATATTGGTCACTACACCGTTTGATATCACTGATATACCTACATCGGATCCCACCCACAGACGCCCCTGGCGGTCCTTGGCCAATACATTGAGTGACTGGCTCTCCAATCCGTTACCTATGGTGCTTTGGGATATGGAGAAACCGTTCACCGCTCCAAGCAGTGAAGCATAAAGGACAGCAAACGCAGTTATTATGGCTTTTCTCATAGACATCAGCGTATAAGATATCCGATAATAACTACAAATCTAATTAAAGAGCGCCTTATTTCCGATTTTTAAGACAGCTTTTTTAAACAAAAAAAAGACGCACGGAAAAAATCCGTGCGCCTTAATCTGTTACAGAGTCCCTTATCAGAGGTTGGGGTTGTATTTCTTCCACTCGCTTACTGCGGGCAGTACGCCAAGTGATATAACCTCATCGCGCATAGCCTGCAGGTGCTTGTAGCTGGCCTCGATGTCAGCCATCTCGGTAGCGGTACCCTTTACGTCTGTGTAGTGAACACCGGTAGCGTCGATGGTTGAAGGCATAGCCATCATCACGTTCTGGAACTGTGAGTTGTTCACGTAGCAGCCTGCGGGCCACTCAAACTTTTCACCGCCCATGGCAGCACCTATCATCTCGATTGATACGAATGAGGGGCTCTGGAATGATGAACGTCCGCGAAGCTCGATGATCTTGGCACCGCCCTTGATTACATCCTGCTTCATCTGTGCCCACTGCTCGTTTGTGAGAGCGGGTGTGCCGATGATATCGGTCAGAGGCTTGCCGTCAATCTTTGCGGTTGATGCGAACACTGCCATCTGCTCACCGTGACCGCCGTATGTGCGTGCGGTTGTAACCTTATCCTGAGCAATACCGAAGTGTTTGGCCAGTGCGCTCTGCAGACGTGTTGAGTCAAGAGCTGCCAGAGTGGTGATCTGTGAAGGTTTCAGACCAGAGTAAACCAGAGTTACCAGACCGGTGATGTCGGCCGGGTTAAAGATGATAACGCAGTGCTTAAGGTCGGGGCAGTATGTCTTGATGTCCTTACCCAGCTGCTCGGCTATCTTGGCGTTGCCAACCAGCAGATCCTCACGGGTCATTCCTGCCTTACGGGGTGCACCACCTGATGAAACCATGTACTTGGCATCCTTGAAAGCCTCCTCAACCTTGTCGGTGAAGGTGATGTTCACACCGGCGAATGAGCAGTGGCGGAGTTCCTCAACCACACCCTCCAGACCGGGCAGATAAACATCATACAGGCAGATGTTTGATGAAAGTCCCATCATGATGGCTGTCTGAGCCATGTTTGATCCGATCATACCGGCTGCGCCAGAGATGACCAGTTTCTCATTTGTCAAAAACTTCATAGTTGTTTTAAGTATATTAAGTCCGTTATTTCAGTCTTGGACCACAAAAGTAATCAATTACTTGTTTGATTGGTATATAAATTCAGAAAAGTTGCACTATTTTTGACCCCGTAAAACATTAAAGGACAGTATATGGCTATCATAAAATCAGTAAGAGGATTCACACCTCAGATAGGAGAGGATTGTTTTCTGGCCGATAACGCCGCCATCATTGGTGACGTTGTTATAGGTGAGGGCTGCAGCATCTGGTTCGGGACCGTGCTGCGCGGCGATGTCAACTCCATCCGCATAGGTAACGGAACCAACATACAGGACGGATCAGTGATACACACCCTTTATCAGCGCTCCACCACCGTAATAGGCGATAACGTATCGGTAGGCCATAACGTAACCATCCATGGGGCCGAGATCCGTGACAACGCCCTGATAGGAATGGGATCGGTAGTGCTGGACCACGCCGTAGTGGGCGAGGGCGCAATTGTGGCTGCCGGATCGGTAGTCCTGAGCAAGACCGTAATCCCGCCCAACACCATCTGGGCAGGAGTTCCCGCCAAGTACGTAAAGGATGTAGACCCCGAGCAGGCCAAGGAGATCAACCAGCGTATAGCCCGTGACTACCACATGTACGCCAGCTGGTACAAGGACTAAACCACTTGGTGAACACAGTATGTGTCACAGGGAAACAATCCTTTTGTGTCATGTTAGCAAAATAACAAAATATTATCAGATCCCAAACAACATACCCACACTCATCTTCCAAGACTTATTGGTTTTATATATTACAATCCTTTTGTATATCAAAACTTATAGAGCAGTTGCAAGGAAAGCCCCATGTGCGTCAAACCCTCCTTCTTGTTATTTTCCAGTTGCACAGTTATACGTTTCACTCCGTCAAATGTATCATAGCTGGACAGCGCTCCTGTTGTAAGTGAAAGATCTACACCTACTGCCAGTTTCTTTTTTATCATACGGGAATAATTAATATCCAATGTGGCACCAATGGTTTGTCCAGACATATTGCCCTTTGCCTTATTGATCTCACCCCGCCAGTCATAAAAAAGCCACCCCATACCTATATTGTACATTAATACATTCTGTCCTTCATTCAATGTAAACCGCTGGGAAAATACAGGACCCAGATAACTGATATTCACTTTATCTTCAAGCCGGCCCATATTTGAATGTATGTCCATCATAGATGACCCCTGGGAATGCATAATCTGATATTTAAGACCCAGGCCACAGCTTTTGGCTTTATTCAGGTAAAAAACAAGATCGGACCCTATAACTATTCCGTTAATCCAATAAATGGCATGTGTTTTTTCCAACTGATCCAATTCTGGATCCACCTTATTCAGCCTACGCCCATATCCGGAATAAACCCTGAAACCAATAGGGTCAGAAAAAGAACTTGCCATATTATCAGCAGCCATTGTTGTTTGCTGGACAAACAGTAAAACTGATAGTAAAATGCTAAATAAAATTGTTCTTTTCATCTAATTGTTTGAAAATTCTTGTTGTAAATCAAACACTACAGGAACCATAAATGGTACAGTAATAGGTTTGCCTCTTTGAAAAGCAGGTTTATCGAACTTAATTTTTTTTGTTACTCTAATAGCCTCCTCATTTAAATCATCCCTTATCCCTCTAACTACCTTATGGTTATTAGTCGAACCCAATGTATCTATCATAAAAGAGATATAAACAGTTCCTTCAATACTATCCTTCTTTGCACTTAATGGATAGTTTAATCCTGTCTGAATAAACGCTTTAATATCACCATTATAAATAGGCGCATCTTCAATATACATGATTAGGTCAAGATATCCAGAATCAACAACCGCCGAATCTTGAATCAATGTGTCATCTTTATTGATGTGTACTACTGGCCTGCAAGCCAAAAACGACAACATAATGAACATTATTATTTTCAACATCTTCTCGGTATTTTATAACTGTTTAAGGATATGTAATTGTCCAATTTATACTGTCCAAATCAGCAAGTGTATAACAAAACCGTTTAATAATAATGAGTTCATTTATATATGTTAATAGTTCCTTTTCTTCATTTATAAAATGCCAGTTAATACTTTCATCCTGGCAAATACTATCGCTAATAGCTGCATCATGAATGAAGAAAATCATCTTTCCACTACTAATGGAAGAATACTTTGATTCCCAGGTAGAGAATCTTGGTTCTAAACTATGAGGGGTACCCGATGAGTGCGCCTTAACCAAATGCCATTTCGGGTCGGCGTGTACTTGGTAAATTTCAGTACATAATGAGTCTGGAACCCAAGGACTATAATCAACATAGATGTCCTTTTCGCTGTTGTTAATAACAGTAATATATTTATGTTCATCATTATTAAAACAACTTGTAAATGTAACAAACATGAATAAAAATAAAAATAAAGATTTAAAAAAGTACGCCATAGAGGATTAATAAATAATTAGAATTTATACCTATCATTGAATGTCCCAAGATTACTTATTCCTTTTTCAAGAGGATTATCCTGCCATTTCCATTTACTACTATGATAATAACCATCTTTATCTATCTGACCATAATCTGTTTCATGATCAAGGAAGTACTTTAATGCTCTCCTGTTAGCATAAAGTTCTGTATAAAAAGTTGTATGGCTATTTTTTGATATAATTACACTAAATAAACTTGGTAGAGCAATGGATAACAAATATGCAGGACCGTGAAAACGGCTCTGAAGATAATGCCCAAACTCATGCTGAAATAATGAATTTTCGGGGTTGGCTTCTATTCCTTCAACACCATGAATAAAGCTACCCAATGTGAATGCGCCAAAATGATCAGAATAAGACTCTATTACCGTAGCACCTCCATAATAGCCTACGCTTTTTATGCCATAAAGTGTATTTTGTATTTGCCCTAAGGTATGCCCCAGTCCGGTTTGAAATGACTCCCATGAATGTCTGCTGTAGCCCTGCCACACTCCTTCAAGGAAACATGCGTTTTCATCAATATAATAATTGCCAAGGAACATCTCAGCCGAATTCTTCAGTACATTCCAATTACCGGTTACAATACCTATACCTAAACCGGAGGCCGCGCTAACTGTTGTCATGCCAAGTTTAAATTGAAAACTCCATGTCATATAATTTTGTATAGCATTTCCTACTACAGGAATACTTGGAGCTAAATACCATGTAGCGCCAAGGGCGGCCCCAGCCAAAGCACCTTGAGTAAAATACTTTAAACCATCACCAACATCACCGATATCACCTCGTATACCATGTACAATAGTATTGCCTGCTCCAAAAACCGCTGCACCTATAAGAACCGCCTCCCAAAATAACTCTCCGTCAGGATCAGTATATTTAAGAGGATTATTCAAGCAGTAAGAGTAGCGGTTGAAGTTCTGTGGGTCAGTCGGTGCCTGGATGTACGGGTCAGGACTGAGGAAACGGCCCAGCAGCGGGTCGTACATGCGGCCGTTCATGTTGATGAGGCCCAGCATTTCCAGATGCTCATGACCGGTGTAGCCTCGGTCAAACGTGAGGTCAAACCAGAACGGCATAACATTCTCACGGTTGCCCCAAGCGTCATATCTGGCAATGTACGCGTAGTCACTCTCGTCTATGAGGGCCGTTATGCTGCCCAGATGGTCAGTCACCACCTTGGTGGTCTGTGATACGGGCTGGGCGTTGGGGCTGGTCTTTACGATATGCAGGGCCTCCAGGCCGTTTGCGCCGTTCAGATAGTAGTAACGCAGCGTGTCACTGCCCTCCACCTTCTCCTCATAGTCATCCCAGTAGAACTTTTCATAGAGTTTCTGGTATGTACGGTGCATCTCGCTGGACACCCTCCTTAGGTCCGGACCGTAGTTTAAGCTGTAGCTGTAGAAATCATTCTCGTCATAGGCCCAGACAGAGCTCATCCTGTTCCAGTCATTGAACCCTACGTCCTGCACCTGCAGTGTGATGCTGCCATCCGTGTTGTCCACCTCTGTCACCGCATGAGGCCGTGACGATGAGCCGTAGGTGTAACTGCCCATACCGGTCTTGGAGAGTATGTTGCCGTTCTGGGCGTATGTCATAGTCATAATGGTCTGGTTATCCTCCTGTACCAATGTCAGCCGGTCCGCCGTATCGTATGTATACTGCTGCGGGTAGCCTCCACCCACAATGCAGCTTCTGTACATAAGGTTGCCGGTCTGTGGAGAGAACCCATAGTCCTCGGCCTGGTAGCTACAGTAACTCTGTCCCCACCGCTGTAGTGTTATTATGGAGTCAGGCAATCCGTAACCGTCAAGCGCTATGGTCCTGATGAAAGGATGATCAGTATCACCGTTCAATACAGTCTCGGTTGTTGTACGGCGGCCTGTATAGCCGGCACTGCTCCACCCAACTATACCGGGTCCCATGTCTATGCCGTTAAGGTTACCGTAAGGATCATAAAAGTAGCTGTACACCATGCCTCCTGGCAGGGTGCGCGATGCAATCAGCCCGTTAGAGCCGTAGGTGTAGCTCCTGCTCCTGGTAAACGCTGTCCCCTTGCTCATAGTCTCTTCGGTGACACGGCCTAAAGCATCATACGTGTAGTTCTTGCTCCATGTGCCGTTGCTCTCGCTTATAAGGCGCATCTGACCTGTTTCGCTGCTACCATAGGTGTAGTTGACGGTCTCACTGCCTGCCTTACGCTGTGTCACGCGGCCAAGGTAGTCATATTTTGTGACAAAAACAACTCCGCGTGCATCGGTTCTGCCTATCTCACGCCCCAGTGCGTCATAAGTGTATGTGGTGGTGCCCGCATCCGGGTCAGTCATGGAGCTGCGGTTGCCACGGTCATCATACTGGAATGTCCAGGTGGCACCGCCCGATGCCGTGGCCTTTATGCCGCCGTTTGAGGCGTAGGTGTTGGTTATGCCTGACACAGGGGCTGTGACTGTCTTAACGTTTCCCCATGCGTCATATGTAGTTGTGGTAGTGCGGCTGTTCTCAGAGACAGCAACCGTCCTGTTCCCGTATTGGTAGGCCGTATAGGAGTTGCCTGGTGCCGTTTCGGTCAGTACCCTGCCGCGAGTATCGTAGGTATAGGTGTGGGTCAGTGACAGGTCACCGCTGGTCTCGGTACGGCTGGTTGCAAGACCCTTGTTATTGTAGGTGGTGGTGCTGGTAAGGCTAACGTTATCGGGACCAATGCTCTCAGTCTTAACTTCACGTCCCTGATTGTCATACCAGGTCTTGACCCAAGGGGTGGCGGTTCCCTGTGCAAGCAGGTAGTAACGTTTGGATGCGCTGTTGTTCCAGCCTCGGGTATAGATGGTGGAAGTTCCGTCAGGCCTGACGGTGCTGAGCAATTGTCCCCATCCGTTGTAGGAATGGGTCACGGTGTTGCATACTGATGAGTTGATGCTGTCCTGCTCTGTCAGCACGTTACCCCACAGGTCATAGGTGTACTTCTGTACAGACGAGGCAGGGTCGGTATAAACCCTGGCAGGGAAACGCATTGTTTCATCATAACTGTAGTATGTGGTGCAGGCGGCCGTTATGCCGCTGCCGGTGCTCACCTGGCTGGTCAGGTTACCGTACGCATCGTAGGTGTACTGTGTGGTGAGGGGCTTGTCGCTGCCGTGGTTATCGACCTTGACGGCTACAGTTCCGGTGGCGCTGTTATACGTGTAGGTGGTGGTTACACTGAACGGGGTTGAGTCATCGGAATGGCGCTGGTTCTGCACCACTGTTTGGGGACGGTAGGCGCCACCCACCTTGTTGTCCGTGTAGTCACGGTAGTTTACGGCACGGTACATACCGGGTGCATAGACCGTGCTGTCTGATGTCATGTAGCCTCTCTCGGTGTTGTAGGTGCGGTAGGTGGTGGTGACGTTGCCGTCCATATCGGTGGCTACTGTCTGCGACGGGTAGGCGAAGTACAGTCGGTTGCTGTTAGTCAGGTATGTGTCGGTAATGGACAGGGTGCTGACGGTCTGGGCCGAACTACTGCTTATGGTGGTCTTGGAGTAGGTTACCTTTGGTATATAGGACGCAGTATCCCATTGTGTGACTCCGCTCTCAGAGATCACGCCTGTGGTGGTGCAGTTGGCTATGGTCTTGCTGAATCCCAGCAGACCTCTGCCACGCAGGTGTGCCTTGAGTCCCTCATAAGTGTAGAGCGTGGTCAGTGAACCTGCCGCGCCATTATTCTGTGTAGTCTGCCTGACCACGTTGAGCGGTATTGTATATCTGGGTGCGGGATAGGGGTCATTACCACCTTTGGTATAGACTGAAGGGTCCGTGAGTGTGGAATACGTTATGCCGATTGTGGCGCCATAATCGCCTGTTATGGAAGTAACCTTGCCGCTCTGGGCGGTAAGGTTGCTGTTTTTGTATATGCGCCATACGGGAGCGGAGTTCGAATTGGTCCCGTTTACGCAGTCATAACCGTAGTTGACCAGTTCCGTTCGGCCGTCACCGTCAAAATCACCGGTGATAAACGTCTTTGTCAGTGCATCGTCAGTGCTGGTTGACATGGCATGATAAACCTGTACAAGGCTTGTTCCCGTGGAGCGCATCCAGTAGTTGTGGCTTAAATATAATATTTGGCCACCATAATAGGATATGTATTCGGGTATAGTTATGACAACATCATCCTTTCCATCACAATCAAAATCAAACACATCATAATGAGTGTCCATGTAGCCAATGCTTGTTGACTGAATATGGTTGTAGTTTATAGTATATGCCTGCATCTCCTGGAAGGATCCGTCACCTTTGTTAATAAAAAACGAACAGGTACTAAATTGGCTATTATAAACGGGGGTATTCAACAACAGGAAATCCAGCAAACCATCACCATTAAAATCTCCCGCTGTTTGAACCAATTGATATTTCAAATTATTTCCTGTCAGAGATGAACTGTCATCAAAAAGGGAACTTCCCTGATTAAAAAATACCTTGTATCCGTCATTGCAGAGCACGAACAGGTCCTGCAGTCCATCGCCGTTCATGTCCGACAGATACATCTGCCGCGGTTTGGATGAGAATGACAGATGCTTAAACGAACTGTATACAAGCACATCATTGACTCCTTGTACAAACTGGTCATTATATTTGAATATATGCAATGCATAACCTGGTATGTAAGGGTCTGTTTCAAGTATTACGACCCTGCTCTTTCCGTCGTTATACAGGTCTCCTGTACTCACCAGCGGTATAGAAGGGCGCTCAAGCATCTGTTCCTTTGCTTCACAGCTGAACCCCTCTCCCATGATATAGATTGTTATTCTGCCATAATCACCTTGAACGCCATCAAAGTAAGGGACTATGAGTTCATTCGTTCCGTCACCATTGAGGTCTGAAATGAAATTCCCATTCCTGTAGGTCTCGAAACATATGAACGGATCTTCACTTGGTAGACTGAAACTGTCATCTGATTTGCTGAACAATATCCCACTATTGTTCCTGAACCCGTAATAGATGTTGGCAAGCGTACTGTTTGAAGAGCTGCTTATGCCTATGATGTCCATAATGCCGTCATTATTCATGTCTCCACAACTGAAGGCCTGGTCTGTGAATGGTATCGTGGAGCCTGAAGGTGGAGCAATCTGTTCAAAATCAGTTCCACCGCACAATTCGCACTCCACAGGGTATGTCGCTGCTGTTGTTCCACAGGTGAGGCATCTCCACCAGTTTTGAGTTACAATAAGGCTGGATGATGAGTAGTCTATCTGTGGCAAGAAGGACCACCCAAGACTGATAGGCGGGAGAGTATCTCCTTGCGCATTACTTTCAGTTATTCCTGTAAGACGTGAGAACTTGAAGGCAGTGCCGTCAGATGCGGTGTTGTAGTTAAGAGTATATCTGCGATAGACGTTATCATTTGTCTTTCCTGTTACATATTTAAGCCTCCTGTTCAGAAATCCTTTCTGTCCGTTAAAAAAAACAGGTATGGAATCCGCACGCAGCTCATAGGTAAATTCTATCATATTGGAAAGATGGTTCTGTCCACCCCAGTTTCCTCCGTAAGTGATGAGTGACGGGACAAGGCAGTTACCGTAATTCCTATAGTAGTAGTTGATGACGTTGCCGGTAGGCTGCTCCGCATAGCACAGGTTCCAAGAGAGTATTCTCTGGCTGTTTCCTGATGTGTATGACAGGCGTGAGTCCTGCGTATTGCCATACCAATACACCATACCGTCACTACTCTTTACTTCAAACCAGATATTGTTAGATGTAGGGGTACATGTGCCGTGGGTAATGATGCGGGTGAACGGGTCAGACTCAGGGTTGTAAACGGCACCATTCTGACCAGCTGTGCCAGATGAGAGTATGAGACGCACCCCATCCAAGTAAAGCGCGTCATCAGCCAGGTATCTCATGCCCTTCGCTGCACCGTCGTGATAGATATCCTTGGGACCTCGCGTTATGGATGAGAGACCTGAAATATTGGCTCCGTAGCCGCACAGTCCGTTGCCTGCCTGGCTGTTATAGACGATGGAGAGCTGTGGCTGCAAGCCGCCCACTCCTTGAGGGACATCTATGGGTATGCTATAAGTAGCCCCGCCCGTAGCTGAAACGCCAAATGTACCACCCATGCCGCCTACCGGTTCCAGAGAGTAAGCTTTTAACGGCAATAGGCAGAATGCATATACTATTGCTGAACGTAGTGTTTTCATAACAGTCTTTTTAGTTCTTGATTAATTTCCAAGTGCTAAACTCTCCATCCACTCTTATAATGAGTATATATATACCGTTAGGGCATTCACTAATGTCTATATTGTTTTCAACATCGGGCTCATTATCAGAATATACAACGTTGCCATGCAAACCAAAGATGCTGATTGATGCCCCTTCAAGTGATCCCTCGCCTGTGATCTCAACCTTAAGCCTGCCGTCGGTAGGGTTGGGGTGGATAGTTATCCGGTGAGCGGACATTCTGTGATTTCTTGATAAGGTATCTGCAGGAGTGCTGTCTCCTTTATTACGCATTCCTATCTCCCTTATACTTATGCGGTTTCCTGATTCATCGTAACTGTATTGTATGCGGTCGGCATGAGCTTCAGCCATACCTAAAGACAGCAGAAAAGCAGATGCAATATATCGGATCAGATGGTTTTTTCTGTATTTCATATATTAATTAAATGTAAATACTACAAGTTATAATCACCATAATAGAGACTACCATCGGATAGAACTAAAGAGATATGATAAATACCAGGATCAGTAGACACAGAAATTTGTAAGATGTTGCTGTAACTGATATTGCTCCATTGGACATTATCACTTTGACGTGTGACGGTGGCACTTGTTGAGGTTATGCAGGTATCACATATTATATATACATATCCATCAAGGTAGTAACATACCGGTGCTATAGAGCGGGGACGTATATTGTCATTATGAATGGGAGTGAGAGGAATATCGTCAGGCCCATCATTAGAAGCCCATACTGGAGTGAAATAAAGTGGTAATGCGGTTAATAAGATAACCAATGTCCTTTTTAATGTCTGTTCCATACTCATTTTTGTTTTATGTTATACAACAAAAATAGTTTGTAAATAATAGGATCCCAAAAATCAGGGCCATTATTAATCTGACATGGCATAGACTTAAATCATTGTAAGACAATTAAATAGAGGCATCGGTTTGGGCTATTTTTCTGACATATGATTTTATAAGAATTGTGAAATTGTATAAGGCGAGCCAACGTACTGATTGTCAGCGGATTAATAAATAAGTGTAAAACACCTGCCTGTACTGCCTTTATCACAGTGAATTACAGCACGTTATTTAAATCATTCCATAAATCAGGTGAGGCAGATTGTATTTTCTTCATCAGACGGGATTTAATCTGATAAAGGTTCTGGGCAGACTCATTTAATATTACACTAACTGATTTTAAGGAAAACCCTGCGAGTGATAATCTTATAAGATGCTGTTCTTTATCCGTTAATTGAATCTCTGGCATAGATAATTGTTTCATAATACCGCAATACAACTCATTGAGTATTTTATCTAAACTGTCAGTATATTTTTTTGTGGTATATTCTTTCCTTAAGTTGTTGATAATTGTAGCCAACTGTTGCTTTGCGATTTTTTCGTGACTTTTAGAATCAAAATACATTGAATAGAGACGGTTTGAGACATCGTGGCGTTCATGTATCTGGTTCAGCAGTTCTGACTTGAGAGATTCAATCTTGCGTGTATTGGTATGGTTTACTATAGTTAGTTCCTTGACAACAGATAGTGAGTCCAAAATCTGTTCCTCCATTCTTTTTTTCTGGAATAAATAGAAAAAATAAGCAATGGACATAATCAATAAAAAGATAATGGCTCCGAGGGTCATAATAACCCTGCCATGTTTATTCTTTAGTATCTCAAGTTCAGTCAATGTCTTGAAATGGTCTTTCTGTACTCCTAGAATTGGTTGGCGTAGTGCTGTCTTCAGTTCTTCATTCTGTAAAGAGATATATTGCTTCTGGAAGTCTAAAGCCTCTTCGGTATGGTGCAGGACATTTGCAAACTTGGTATTCAGATAATACATGGTGATTGAATCAGATCTGGAATTGGTTTGTGCCCATGCTTTCTTTAGATATGATGATGCATTAGGAATATCCTTTATTATGATGTAGTAGTGTGCTGTTGATTCAAGTAAACTGAAAGAACTCTCTTTTTCCTCAAAAGCGGATTGATAACGCTGGATGATGGTTTTGGCACTATCTGTATCGTTTGTGTATAGATAGCATGATAACCTGCTGAGTAAGGTGTTGGCATATAGTTGGCTGTCTTTATTGTCTATAGCCCATCTCTGAACTGATAAAAAGATTGAATCTGCACTATTGAATAAATGTAAATCCATTAAACAGGCAGCTATATCATACTGTCCGTAAATATGATGTTTCTCTTTACCGGATCTGGCATAGCAATCTGTTGCTTTTCTGAAATATTGTTCGGCACGGTTGTAGTCAAATGATTTAAGGAACAAATCGCCCAATTGTGAATATAAGAGACCAAGTTTGTAGTCATCATCTACATAATCAGCCAATCTTTCAGCCTCTGACAATGCTATAGTTGATTCCGGATAATTATTGGCATTATAATAGATGCATCCCAGATAGTAGTATGATTGGAAACGACTCAATACATCTCTTTTTCCGGAATAGTAGCGCACGGCTATCATTATGAGAGAGTCATTGGTCTCATTAATGTAGTTCTTGTAATCGGCCTCTGTCTTAAGGAGTGCATAACGTGCGTTGAGTGAACGGCGGTCAATGGATTTTGAATCTATGCTGTCAATCAGGAGCCGGGCATGCTTGGGTGAATCATTCATTAACCACTCGGCACTGTCCATGAGCATCTTTATTGTGCGGCAGTCTGATATCTTCCCGCCGATTGGCCGACTGCTGCAGGCGATGATGAAAAATGCCCATGCAATAACGACAATGGCATGTTTCAGTTTGTTATTGTATCTAAGGTTCATCATACCTTCCAGATGATGCTTGGGGTACAGCCCCGTTACGGATATTTGTCAGTCCAGACCTATCTCGCCCAGGATGCGGTCCGATGTGCCGCTGCTGCTGCGTACGTAGTCGCCTGCGTTGCGGCCGGCTTTCTTAAGGAATCCGGGATCGCTGATGAACTTGTCTATCAGGATTCTCAGGCTGTAGGCATCGGTTATCTCAAAACCGCCCTTGACACGTTTCAGGTCCTGAGCCTCGCGGAAACGCTGGTTGTTGGGGCCGAATAGTACGGGGATATCAAAAACGGCGGCTTCAAGTACGTTATGTATTCCTACTCCGAATCCGCCGCCTATATATGCTATATGCCCGTAGCGGTAGATGGATGACAGCATTCCGAAACAGTCTATTATCAGGGTGTCATACCCTTTGATGTTGTCAAGCGTGGCCTCCGAAAGGCGAATGTAGTCACGACCCTTAAGGAGTGTTTCTATCTGTGCCAGATGCTCCTCATGTATCTCATGCGGGGCAATTATCAGCTTCCAGTCAGGCTTGGTCATGAAATAGGGTATGAACAGCTCCTCATCGGCCGGCCAGGAACTGCCGGCAATGAATGTGGGGTCACCGTTCACAAACTTCTCTATTACGGGGAACTGCTTGGATGCGGCAGCTACCTCAAGCACGCGGTCGGCGCGTGTATCGCCTACTATGGAGACATCGGTTATACCTATACTCTTGAGCAGGTCCTTGGAGTGACGGTCCTGTACAAAAAGATGCTTGAAATATGTCAGGGCCTTGGCGTATCCCTTGCCGTACCATTTGAAGAAGAGTTGGTTGTCACGGAATATGGATGATACGCTGAATATCTCTATTCCGCGTTTGTGTAACCCTCTGAGGAAATTGGGCCAGAACTCATATTTGATAAAGAATGCTTTCTCTATCTTTATTGAATCCAGGAATCTCTTTACGTTAATTGGGGTGTCAAACGGTATGTAGCATACTATATCGGCACCTTTGTAGTCTTTTCTTACCTCATATCCTGAGGGCGAAAAGAACGTAAGCAGAATACGGCACTCCGGGTGCTTGTTGTGAATGCGTTCTATAAGCGGACGCCCCTGCTCAAACTCACCCAGCGACGATGCATGGAACCACAGGTAACTGAAACTGGGATCAACCTGCTCCCTTATGGTGTCAAATATCCTTTTATGCCCTCTGATGAGCAGACGGGCCTTGCGGTTGAACAAGGCTGCCAGATAGATGCAACCTGCGTAGAGATAAATCAGGATGGAGTAAATGATCATATCCTTATTCTGGGTTCAGGCAAGTTCTGCAATGGCCTTACGGGCACGGTTCAATGTCTCTTCACGCCCCAGGAAATCCGTAATAAGGAATATCTGCGGACCCATGGCTGCTCCAACCAGTGTAACGCGCAGGGCGTTCATCACCTTGCCGGTGACGTACCCTTTTGACGCTATCCACTCCATTACCTTGGGCTCAAGCGTTTCGCCGTTCCAGTCAGGCTGGGACTCAAGGAAATCACAGAGCTCTGCAGTGGTGCGGGGCGCATCATCCTTCCACCATTTCTTGAGTGACTTTTCGTCATACTCAGTGGGGGCCTGGAACAGGAACTTGCAGTTGTCCCAAAGCTCACCTATAAAATTGACACGGTTCTTGACCAGACCTACGGCTGTCTCTATGCGCTCTATGGGAGCATTGATGCCGTGGCTCTCCAGGACAGGCCTGAACAGTTCTGCAACCTCATGGTCACTCTTGAGCATTATGTATTCGTGGTTGAACCACACCAGTTTCTGATAGTTGAACCGGGCACCTGCCTTGCTGCACTTTTCAAGGTTGAAAAGGTCAATCATCTCATCCATGGTCATTATCTCACGGTCATCGCCCGGGTTCCAGCCCAGCAGTGCCAGGAAATTGATCACAGCCTCGGGCAGATAATCCTTTTCACGGTAGCCCGATGATACCTCGCCGGTCTTGGGGTCATGCCACTCCAGAGGGAATACCGGGAATCCCAGACGGTCGCCGTCACGCTTGCTCAGCTTGCCGTTGCCCTCGGGCTTGAGCAGCAGGGGAAGGTGCGCAAACCTGGGCATTGTATCCTCCCATCCGAATGCGCGATACAGAAGGACGTGCAGCGGGGCGGATGGAAGCCACTCTTCGCCGCGTATCACATGAGTCACCTCCATCAGATGGTCATCAACGATGTTGGCCAGGTGATATGTGGGCAACTGGTCGGCCGATTTGTACAGGACCTTATCATCCAGAACCGATGAGTTTATGGTAACCTTGCCTCGGATAAGGTCATCTACCTCAACCTCCTGATCGGGTTCAATCAGGAAACGGACCACATACTGGTTGCCTGCATCAATCAGTGCCTTTACCTCATCGGCAGGCAGTGTGATTGAGTTGCGCATCCGGCCGCGGGTGGCGGCATCGTACTGGAAATTGGGTATCTCATTACGCTTGGCCTCCAACTCTGCCGGAGTGTCAAATGCTATGTATGCCTTTCCGGATTCAAGCAACTGGTCTACATATTTCTTGTAGATATCCCTGCGCTCTGACTGACGGTACGGACCGTAGTTTCCGCCAAAGGATACGCCCTCATCAAACTTGATACCGAGCCAGCGGAAAGCCTCAAGGATATACTCCTCGGCACCGGGAACAAAACGGTTGCTGTCCGTATCCTCTATCCTGAATATAAGGTCTCCTCCGTGCTTGCGGGCAAAAAGGTAGTTATATAGTGCCGTCCTGACGCCTCCTATGTGCAACGGACCAGTGGGACTGGGGGCAAAACGTACTCTGACGCGGCGGCTGCCTGAATTCTCTGTCATGTCTTTAGTTTTAGCGGTGCAAAAGTAATCATTTTCTCACTAAAAAGACTTATTTTTACAAGCCAACACAATGGGATAATCTTAATGAATGATAAAAGACATATTATAAGGAGCAACAGGAATCTGCTGCTGTTGTTATCGGTCATTTCAGTATTGCTTACGGTATATTCCATGCCTGCCGGACAAAAAGAGAGTTACTCTTTTACAGTGGGTAAGCCATGGGCCTATAAAGTGCTGATAGCACCTTTCAGTTTTTCGATCGAAAAGGGTGATGATGTATGGCAGGCCGAGGCGGACAGTACCCGGGCAGCATTCGCTCCATATTTCAGCCGTAATCCCTCAGTAAGTGAGTCGGCCCTTGCGCAGTTTGACCGTTTTTATTCCGACAGCCTGAGTAAACTGGTATGGAATGAATCCTACAACATCCTGCGCCGTCGTCTGGAAAAGGTTTACAAGGACGGCATCATCTCTACTTCGGATGAGGAGATACTCTCCGGGAAGGACCTGTTCCGCATCTATGAGGGCAATACTTCGACTGTTGTACAGACATCCAGTGTCAGGAGTGTACGTGATGCATACAGTTATGTTACCGATGCGGATATATACATTTATGACCGCTATACCCTGCTGCGCCATAATCTGGAACAGTTCATACAGCCCAATGTGATCTATGACGAGACACGCTCTGAAACAGACCTGGCAGCGCAACTGAACCAAATATCCCATTTTAAGGGTATGGTGGTAGAGGGTCAGAAGATAATAGACCAGGGTGAGATAGTTGATGAGCAGAAAAGCCGTATCATAGAATCCTATCTGGATATAGTCAATGACAAATCCCAGTCCAAGCGGTTTCAGCTTCTTACCTGGGGCGGGCGATCCTTGTTTGTAGTACTCTGTTTCCTGGTTCTGTTTGTATACCTCAGCCTTTACAGGATGGACGATATTGACAGCCGTTCCATCCTTTATTTCCTGCTTGGTTCCATTACCCTGTTTACGGTGGCGATCGGTCTTTTCTGCCAGTATTCCGGATGGAATATATTCCTTTTCCCCTGTGCTATGCTTGCCATCATGCTGCGCATATTCCTGGATTCCCGTACGGCGTTCACCGGTTATCTGGTATTTGTACTCAGTTCTTCGCTCATTGTCTCAATGCCTTATGAGTTTATACTTCTGCAGGTACTGGCAGGTCTTACCGGAATCTATTCGCTTAAGGAGCTGTCGCAGCGTTCACAGATATTGCGTACCAGTCTGCTTGTTTTTGTTGCCTACAGTCTGGTCTGGAGCGCACTTCAGATGACAAGGCTGGAGAATATCAGGGATATAGATCCGTGGACGTTCCTGTTTTTTGCCATCAATTGTATAGTGATACTTCTGGTATATCCTCTGTTGTTCGTGATTGAGAAACTTTTCGGTTTTACATCGAACGTGACTCTGATAGAACTGTCAAATATAAACAATCCTCTGCTCAGGGAATTGGCCGAAAAAGCCCCTGGAACGTTTCAGCACAGCATGCAGGTTTCTACTCTTGCATCCGAGGCGGCTACGCGCATAAAGGCCAATTCACAATTGGTGCGTACGGCGGCTCTCTATCATGATATCGGTAAGATAGATGATGCCCCTTTCTTTACCGAGAACCAGAACAAGGTCAATCCGCATGACAAACTTACTCCCCAGGAGAGTGCAGGTATCATAGTGGGCCATGTGCGCAAGGGGCTGGAACTGGCTGAAAAGTATGGTCTTCCGGAATCCATACGCGGGTTCATATCTTCACATCACGGCAAGGGTGTGGCCCGTTACTTTTATATAAAGTATGCGCAGGAACATCCTGATTTGGTTCAGGACAATTCTGCGTTCAGTTATCCCGGTCCTAATCCCTACTCCAAGGAGACAGCGTTGCTTATGATGGCCGATGCCGTAGAGGCAGCCTCACGCAGCCTTAAGGAATATACAGAAGCCAGCATATCGGAACTTGTGGATAAGATAATCGATACACAGGTGCATGAGGGCTATTTTGAGAACTGCCCCATCAGTTGGCAGGAGATCAACAAGGTCAAGGAGACATTCAAGGAGAAACTGCGCACGATGTACCACACACGTATCAGTTACCCCGAACCTACTGGGGATCTGCGTCAAACGAAACCGTAACCCCGCTTATTCCGTTGCCGGAGTGAATGGCCTGCAATGCCTGTGAAATCCTTTGCCTGCTCTCTTCAACGCTGAGATCCAGTGATATCTTAACCATGATACGCCTTATATGCTGATATTGGATTCTTGAAACAGGCGGTGCATCAGGGCCAAGTACCCTGTCCGGGCTGAACATTGAGTCAAGGGCCTCCTTAAGGGTGTGGGCTGCCCGTTCCACAGATTCGGGATCATGTCCTTTCAGGATTGCGGTGACTATGCGTGAGTAGGGGGGATAACAGAAAGCGTGGCGTTCCTCCATCTGGCTCCGGAAAAAACCTGCATAGTTGTTTTTGCTGACAAACTCCATCACGGGTGCATCCGGTTGGCGTGTCTGGATTATTACAGTTCCCTGTCTGTCTTTTCTGCCTGCCCGTCCTGCCACCTGGGCCATGAGTTGGTATCCGCGTTCGGTAGCGTGGTAGTCAGGATAGCTCAAGATGGAGTCAGCCTGTACTATTCCCACTACGCTTACCCTGTCAAAGTCAAGTCCTTTTGATACCATCTGCGTTCCTATCAGAATGTCAGTTCTACCCTCCTGGAAATCATCCAGTATGGTTTCATAACCGCTTTTGGCCGAATCCAGGTCCAGGCGTGCAACCCTGGCTGCCGGAAAGAGTCCGGAAACCTCTTCCTCTATCTTTTCTGTCCCGAATCCGCGGCTTCTCAGGTTCTTGCTGCCGCAACCCGGACAGAGTGTAGGGATATAGTATTTACGCCCGCAGTAGTGACATGAAGCCATACCGGTGCCCTTATGGTATGTGAGGCTTACATCACAACAGTCGCATTTCTGGGTCCATCCGCAATCCGGACACTCCACGGTACCGCTATATCCGCGGCGGTTGTGAAAGAGTATCACCTGACGCTTGTTCTCCAGTGCATTGCCTATACTCCCGATAAGTTGGGGTGAGAACAGGCCTTTCATGTATTTCTTACGTCTCAGACTGGCTGTATCGATGATGTTGATATCGGGGAGTTGCATGTTCCGGTAGCGTTCAGTGACAGTTACGAGCGCATATTTTCCGGACATGGCGTTTGAGTAACTTTCAAGCGCCGGAGTGGCGCTTCCCAGAAGAGTACAGGCATTGCATATCGATGCCAGCATGATAGCGGTGTTGCGTCCGTGATACCGGGGTGCGGGATCCTCCTGCTTGAAACTGGGCTCATGCTCCTCATCAACAATTACCAGCCCAAGGTTACGGAATGGCAACATCACGGCAGACCGGGCTCCAAGTATAAGTTTGTAGGGATTGTCACCGGTCAGCCTATTCCATACTTCAACACGGACATTATCGGCACAGCGTGAATGGTATACGCACATATCGTTCCCGAAAACCCTTTGGAGACGATGCTCTATCTGGGTTGTCAGTGCTATTTCGGGCAGGAGGTACAGCACCTGTTTTCCCTGCAGTATCTGTTCCCTGATAAGATGTATGTATATCTCTGTCTTTCCGCATGAAGTGACTCCGTGCAGCAGGCAAACCCTTTTTGTCCTGAAAGACTGATGAATGCTGTCAAGCGCTTTCTGTTGGGCCGGACTCAGTTGGGATGGCATTGAGACTGCTCCTTCAAATTTGGGTAAACGCCCGGTTTCCACCTCGTATGTATCCAATGTCCCGTTCTTGAGCAGGGCCTGAAATGCCGATGCCGGACTATTTCCTTCCAATAGGGCTCTCTTGGTGACGGGTCTGGTCTGTGTTCCGTAATCCCTTATGCCGGATAAGTCAAGAAACCTGTCAAACAACTCCTTCTGTCTGATGGCCGTCTTACCGAATGCCGGAGCCTTTCCCATTTTTACGAATACCGTTATTTTGGGCTTGTAAGGCTGACTGTTCGCGCTGGAGTCGGGGCGCAATCCGGCCGGAAGGGCTGCTTTGACTACATCACCCGGCGTACATATGCAGTACTGCCACATCCATTGCATCAACTTGAGTTGGTTTACTGTAACCGACGGATGATCAAGGTCCGGAACACTCAGTATCTCCTTAATGGTGTGTCCGGCAGGGCGGTTGTTGTGTGTTCTCATCACGACTCCGGTTAGCCTGCGACCTTTACCGAAAGGCACATACACCCTTGCTCCGGGCACTGTAAAGGGCTCAAGTTGTTCCGGTACGCTGTAAGTAAACAGTTGGTTAAGCGGTACCGGCAGTATAATGTCTGCATACATACCCATATCAGCGCGAAGATACAAAAAAGACCGGCTCCCGTTGATGGGAACCGGTCTCAATATGATACTCTTTATATCAGAATGTCCAGGTAACTGAGAACTGGAGCGTACTTGACTTGAAGTCTACGGGATCATTGTCTATCACAGCACCCGGGGTAGGGTTGTCAATCACCTTGACCGCACCCTCCTTTGAAACAGGGATGTTGTAGTTGATACCAGCCTGTAAGTGGTTGATGAGCTTTACGCCGGCACCGATGTTGATACTCCATGAACTCTTTTCGAGAGCAAAATCCTTAACCTCTTCTCCGTCATTGAAGGATGTGTTCAGGTCACCGATCTTGAAATCCAGTTGAGGACCCGCAGCAAAGTAGACTGCTGCAAAGTTTCCCAGTCCCAGTGTGTACTTGAGAGAGAGGGGGATGGCGATTGACTGATTCTTCATTGTGGATGTGTCAGGGAGTTCAATGCCCTTCTGTGAATAAAGTGCGGCAAGATCAACTCCAATACCTATTACAGGAATCTGTACCTCGGCCATCGGACCGATAAAGTAACCGGTGTAACTGTCCTTACTTGCTGCAGACTCTTTGGTAACAGCGGTAATGTCATTGTTCACAAGGTTGAGACCGCCACGGATACCCCAGCTGAACTGAGCCGAAGCGGGCATGATTGAAAGCAGTGCGAGACCGCAGATAACTAATACTTTTTTCATACTATCTGTTTTTTGTAGATTATCTTGTCTTTATTTCAGAATCTCCAGCCTATTACAAACTGGACAGTCTTGTAATCACCTATCAGGTCACCCATCTTCTGGAAATCATCAGTATTGTCTGATATGATTTTCCAGGGTACATTAAAGTTCAGCATAGCCTCAAACTTGTCAAACAACCTGACTCCGGCACCCAGGTTACCTGTGGTGATGATCTTGTCAGACTCTATCTCAGTTCCGTCTTCAAAGAAGGTCTGCACATCACCCAGACTGAAGTTCCACTGAGGTCCGAACTGGCCTATCAGGCATACATTCCTTAAACCGAACTTAAGTCTCAGAGATAGAGGAATCTCCAGAAACTCCTGTTTGTAGGATATCTCCTGACCAAGTTTATCAAGACCTTTCATTCCGGTCTGCTGATACAGGATACCTACATCAAACCCCAGCAGATGTTCTGCCTCGAATGTAAGTGCAGGGCCAATAAAGAATCCGCTGTAGTTCTCTTCATCCTGGACACTTTCGGCCGTTATGCGTGAAATGTCGTTGTTGGTCAGCGACAGACCGCCACGAAGATTCAATCTGGTCTCAGCCGATACGTCCATGAACAGTAACGGCAGCATAAGAATAAGTACAAGCCTGATTTTCTTCATAATGCAATAACTATAGTTCAAGTGCAAAGTTAACGCTTTTTAAATTAAACAATCAGGTCAGTCCTTTTTTTTGACTGACCTGATGCTTTGGTCTTAATCAATATAGGTTGTCAACGGTGCACGGACAGTCTTTCTCCGTTTGAAGAATTCTGTCTGGGAGTCCTGGGAGTCCTCTCTTTTTTAGGTTTGGGTTCCTTTGGCTCCTTCTGTCGGCTGCTTTGAGCGGCAGGTGCGGAGTCTGCTGTCTCTTCTGTTTCGGCATCACTCCACAGACCGTTCTGGAAATCCTTCAACTGCTTCTCTATGCGGGCTCTTTCAGCCTGCAGTTCCTCGTCTGTCTCACAATAGTCAGAGAGTGGAACGTTCCTAAGGTTTGATGTCTTGTATATGTCGCCGTCATACTGACGCATCACAAAGTAGTCGTCCAGCGACATGTTGCTGGTGTTGTTGTAGCTGCTGGTCATGACCTGAGTCTGTCCAAGATAGGGGCTTATCTCGTCATAGTTGAGCCAGAACATTGGGTACGCGGTGGGCTTGTCACCGAAACCGCCCTGCATCAGGACAGGGCAGATGGCAGTCACCTTGATCTGATAATTGGACAGTTTGTCCAGATAATGGCTCTCTTTGATGTAATACTTGCCGATGTCACGGCTGGGTATATCTATTATATACTTGCCTTTATCGTCTTTCTTGTAGTCAATATAAAACTTGTCGAGTATGCTTTCCAAATCAATCTCATTGTCCGGAGTAAACAACTCGTTACCGTCCAGACGATACTCATAAGCCTTGATCTTACCGTCCTGTATAAGACTCAGTATCAGTGTAAAGAAGTTTACACGGTCACCCAGAGGCTCTTCGGGATAATAGAGAGCGGCGTTTTTCTCCTTTTGGAGATCCAGCTCACGGTAAATGTCACGTCTCCAGGTAAGATCTGTAGGCATGGCGGTCTGTGCTGTATATTGTGAACGGGCTCGTTCTGACAGTGTCACTGCCGTGGGGCTCTTTTCGGCCTCCTTCTGGGCCTGCTGTTCCTGCAGTCTGCGTGTGGGCTGTGCACCTGCGACGGTAGCCATAGCCAATGTAAGAAACAATAGAACAATCTTTTTCATATCGTTGTCTCCTTTTTTATCAGTTTATAATAACCTCAAGGGCTGTATTGAGCTGACGCTCTATACCGTCGGGGCCGATAGCCTTGACACGCTGGATATAGAAACGCTTGCCGCGTCCCAGCTGGTCAAACACCCTTTTCTGACGGTTTGAGAAACGCGTTCCGTCCGATATCTCGGGAACCGCGTTACCGCTGTTGTCAAAGAATGTGGTCTCAAAGCTTATGACACGGAATCCTATGTTAAGCAGACCGTCGTCAATTGCGGCCACTATGCCGTCGGCAGCCTGCAGGTTTTTCTTGGAGATAGGTGTGCCGCCGCCACGGTAACGCTGCGTGTTGCCGTTCTCGTCCTTATACTCGATGAACGGGGTGGGGTCTGGTAACTGACGTACGCGGAAAGCGTACTCTCCCATGCTCTGCTGGCGTCCCTCCTGATTGGCAGTGACGGCTATCACCACATCCTCGCCAACGCTAGTGGGTTTGCAGATAAAACCGTTGCCGCTACGTGTCAATGTTCCGCCTCCGTTCTTGAGTCGGGCCGAAATCATGTTGCTGGGCACGCCGGGCACCGAGATGCTTATGGGGTTGTCATAACCGGCATAGAGCACATTCATCATTGTGGCCGATACGGTAGCCAGCGGCGATACTACCGAGTAGCTTTGTGTAAAGTCGCGCCTGATCACTCCGTTGCCTGAATTCAGTTCCATGTAACCGGAGAGGGTGTAATCACCCGTTCTGGTGGCGGGAACCTCATACCAGCCGTCCTCAGAGTCAATCTTACGGCCGTCTATATAGATGGCAGGACGTGCGGTAGAGTCAACTGCTGCCATTATGATACGGGCCTTGAAACTGTTGCCCTGGACCACGTTCTGCGAAGTGGGTATCACATATGCGTTGATGGCGTTCACACGCAGATCGCCCACGTCGATATTGTTTACTAGTGTGTGCAGTACCTCACCTTCTGCGTATCGGACGTCATTCTGCAGTTTGGTAAGCATGGTGATGGCGGCTGCCACAGGCATGTTCTCATAGTTGTACTCCTGCCAGTTCTTGCCCAGCGAGCCGACCTTGAGAGGAACCTCAGTGCTGAAGTTATTGCTTATAATCTCTCTCTGGGTGGGGTCAGTGACCATTTCCAGAATCTTTTCGCGATAGTTGTTGATGGCATCATACAACTGACTGCCCTTGCCTCGTGAGGGGTGAAGCATAACCTGAGTCGCAGCCTCCAGATCCTCGCGGTTGTGTATATCGTTCACATCGGCATCCTTGCCGTCGGCCTCTATTGCTATGAGTGTCTTCAGCTCATCGGCAAAATTGAAAAGGGAGTCTGATATCTGCTTCACGTATAGAGCCTTGCCGTACCATTCGCCTACCTTCTCATGGTTGATTGAATCGGCGGCGGCAAACTCACGGTAAGCCTTCTCATTCTGTATCGTGGCGTTGGCAGTACTCTTGCCGAGACTCTCCTCCACTATCCTGAAACCGTTCAGCACATCCGATGATACGTTCATGGCAAGCATCGCCAGAAGGACGATGTACATGAGGTTGATCATCTTCTGACGCGCCGATGGCGGTCTCTGTACTGTTTTTCTCTTCATAGCTTCTTACTTGGCTCCCATCTGTGAGTTTACCTTCATTGCCTCAATCATGCGGGCATAGACGCGGTTAAGTTCCTCAATCTGATCCACCATCTGACGTGTCTGCTGGCTTACCTTGTCCAGATTCTCCATCTGTGTGCTGGCCGATTTGAGGTGCATCTCATAGAAAGTGTTTATGCTGATAAGGTTGCGTGACAACTGTTCAAGTTCTTCGGAACTCTGCTCCATACGCTCCGAGTGGCGGCACATCTGCTCCATTTTGAGCGTGAGGTCATGCACGCGTGAAATATAGTCCTGGGTTATGTTCTCAACCCCTCCGATATTGAGCGGACTGGAATCCTGTGTGCTTACGGGAGCCTGCGCGGGTGATACTGATGGCTGCTGGGGGACATCAGTGGCTACCGCACCGTTTATGATTATGTTTCCGCGAATGCGCGGAGCATCGTCCTGCTCATCGTCAGTATCCTGTTCAGGAATAAAAGGCTTTTCAAAACCTGAGATGAAGAACACCAGGACCTCTGTTCCCATACCTATGAAAAGCATCAGGTTGGCGCCTTTGATGTGAGTCAGTTTGAACAGGGCACCCAGTATTACTATAGCGGCACCCCAACTGTACAGATAGTTAAGAAGGATTCTTCCTTTTGCAGAATCCAGATAGTCCTGAAAACGGGCTAACAGACCTTTCTTCTCTATATTTTCCATAATGATTGTTTTTTCTGTCCTTATTTGCGGCCCTTTGATGAACCGGCGGTGCCTACCTGTGTGCGTACGCATCGGAATCCGATGTATGAACGCTGTTCGTTCTGATACTCATAGGTGCGCCATGATGATTCTATGAACTTCTCGGGGTCTTTCCACGAACCGCCTCTGACGGCTTTTCTCTTCATGTAGTAGGGGTCTTCGACGGCAGCATTGTAATAAAGTTCCGGGTTCATGTCGTTCATCTGGAGAATACCCGCCTCGGTGTAAGTGGTGGATGTCCATTCGGCAACATTTCCGGCCATATCGAACAGACCGTTCGAATTGGGCTTGTAAGAACCTACTTTAGTGGTTATCAGGCTTCCGTCCTTGGTGTAGTTACCGCGTTCGGGCTTGAAGTTGGCATAATAGCAGCCCTCATCATCCTTTGAACCGGAGGTCTTCCACGGATAGCGGTTGTTCTCGCGTCCGCGTGCGGCAAACTCCCATTCCGCCTCTGTGGGAAGGCGGTAACGCTGAATGTATTTGGCCTGTGCTCCCAGTCCTGCAAGCAGGAATTCTGTCCTCCATGCACAGAATGCGTTGGCCTGCTCCCAGCTGACACCCACTACGGGGTAATCGTTGTAGTTGGGATGATTGAAATAGAGACGCATGTAGGTCTCGTTGTTTGAATTCGGAAAATCATTAACCCAACATGTCGTGTCCGGGAATATGTTTACGATATAGGTGTTGACAAAGTCATAGAGACTGCTCAGTTCCCTGTTTATGGTCTTGCGGACAATATTGCCGTTATCATCGATATAGGCGGTGTCCTTTGAAATCATCACTTTCTCATCAGAAACCTCCAGGTCAGTGTTCCTGCTCCTGTCATTGGGATCAAGCTGGTTCTTACGCAAGGCCGCCTGAGTATAGTCAAACAGTTCATAACGGTAATTGAGCTGCTTTATGTCCAGCATCTTCTCTCCGGTGATGGGGTGACGGTAGTAGATGCTTTCAATAGCCCTCTGCTGATCTTCGTTGGGCTTTTTCCAGGGAATAGGCTTGGTCCAGTTCAGATGCGGGGTTACAGGCTCACCGTATTTGTCTTCGGTTATCATGAATGATTCGTCACCGCCGTATGCCGGGTCGGCCAGACGTGTACGTATGATGGAGTCACGTACCCATTCCACAAACTGGCGGTACTTGGCGTTCGATACCTCATTCTCATCCATCCAGAATGACTCTACGGATATCTCCTTTGTAGGGGAATTGGAGCCCCAGAGGCTGTCTCCGGCTTCCTCACCTATCTTAAGTGATCCTCTCTTGACCAAAACCATACCATACGGCACCGGTTCACGCAGTGCCGTCTTGGAAGAACCGGTAACCTCGCCTCCGTTTGAACCCGCATAGCCGCTGCTGGTGCATGACTGTGACAAGGCCATGAAACCCGCCATTCCGGTCAGAACAATGTCTTTCAGTTTCATTGTATATCTGTTATAAATATCTTACACTTTTATGGGCATTCCTACCCTTTTTAAAGAAGTCTATGTCGGTCTGCCAGTTTACCATCAGGTCATGACTCCCGTTCATGGCGCCCACTCCTGATGTGTAGAACTCATATGCATAACCCACAAGAATGTCCCTGAACCTGCCTCCTATCAGTGCTGTGACCGAAATACCCGGGCTGTAGGTAGCGCCTAAGTACAACAGGGTGTTATCATACCGGTAAGTACCTCTTACCGACAGGTCTGCCCTGTAGAAATCCAGATCACTCTCCACAAGGAAGCATGGCTGTACCGATAATAACGGATTTCTTAACCCGATATTGCATCCTCCTGTCAAATATAGCGTAGGCCTGATGTCCATTACCGCTGTTTTACCCTCCGCCTTACCGAATTCCACATGCGGATAATTAAGGTGCTGGGCCGATGCTCCAAGATACCATTCTCCTATTGAGTAGAGCAGGCCGGCGCCAATGTCACCCACGGTACCGCGCTCCTGTCCTGCAGGAAAGGCAGGGTCGTTCTGGACTTCGGTCTTAAGGCGTGTACCGTTGAATTCCTCGGACATCACTCCTCCCTGAACCCCTATATTCAACCAACCTCTGCCCAAACCTGCTTTATATGCATAGTTAAAGAACAGGCGACGGTTAGTGAAAAGGCCTATAGTCTCATTGAAAAGCCCTGCTCCGACGGAGTTCCTGAGTTTTCCGAATGGAACGACCGTATGTGCACCTATATACATGGAGACAGGGGCGTTGGTGTACCCGACCATCTGCATTGAGAGCGAACCGGTTACGTTCATGCGTGTGTTACGGTTCATGGCGGCAGGATTATAGAAATTCTCCACTTCACTGAAATGGGCGAAGTGGGCGTCACTCTGTGCCTGTATCCCGACCACCGGCAGCAGACTCAGGGTTATGATAACAGAAACGATGCGTTTCATCATGTTCATCAACTTTATAACGGCAAAAAATGTTCATTATTTTTGCTCTTGATGAAATTTTATCTAATTTTGCGCCGCTTATTCCCAGAGAAAAAGTCAGAACTAAATAAAAATAAAGAACTTAAAATGATTATTGTTCCCGTTAAGGAGGGTGAGAACATAGAGCGCGCCCTCAAGAAATTCAAGAGAAAGTATGAAAAGACCGGTGTTGTGAAAGAACTCCGCCGCCGTCAGCAGTTTGACAAGCCTTCAGAGCTCAAGCGTCTCAAGATGGAGCACGCCATTTACGTACAGAAACTGCAGCAGAACGAGGATTAAAAAAAACCGGCAGTTCTTGCTTTTTGGTTTTTTCTTTCATATATTCGTCTCTGAATCCGTTCAGCGACGAATTTTGTTATGTATATAGATCAGTTTGCGGATTATCTCAGGCTTGAGCGTAATTACTCACCCAGGACAGTAGCCGGTTACCGTAAGGACCTTGACCTTTTCTTGGCATTCCTTAAGGAGACTGACCCTGAACTTGATCTGCTCTCTGCCGACAGGGATGTGGTGCGCCTCTGGATTGTGGACATGATGGACCGTGGAGAGAAATCCACCACCGTCAACCGCAAGCTGAGCACCCTGCGTTCCTTCTACAGGTTCCTTCGCATAAAGGGAGTCACGGACCGTTCACCGGTTCAGGGTATAAAAGGCCCCAAGAACAAGAAGCCACTGCCCCAGTTCGTAAAGGAGTCCGATATGAACAGGCTTCTGGATGATAAGGAGCTGGATCTGGGTCAAGGTTTCATCGGGGTCAGAAACAGGACCGTGATAGCCGCTTTCTATGAGACAGGGATGCGTATGGCGGAGTTGATAGGTCTTGATGACAGGGATGTTGATTTCGGGTCCCGCATGATCAAGGTTACCGGTAAACGTGACAAACAGCGTTTCATACCGTTCGGTGATGATCTGGAACACTGTCTTAAGGAGTATCTTGAGGCCAGGACAGCCCGGTTCGGCGAGACCCACGGGGCCTTTTTCCTGAGCCCTAAGGGCGAGCGTATACCGCGTCACCAGGTTTACCGGCTTGTAAAAGACGCTTTGGGTAAGGTTTCGGATGTCTCCAAAAAGAGTCCTCATGTGCTGCGTCACACTTTTGCCACATCAATGCTCAACAATGACGCAGAGCTGGGGGCCGTCAAGGAGCTTTTGGGCCACAACAGCCTGCAGACCACAGAGATCTATGTTCATACAACATTTCAGGAACTGAAGGAAATATATAAACAGGCTCATCCCAGAGCCTAAAACCAAAACACTATGGAAACTAAGATTAAGGCGTTGCATTTTACTGCAACAGAACAGCTTCAGGCGTTCATCGAGAAGAAGTGTGCAAAACTTGAAAGAGTGCACGAGTTGATTCAGAAGGTAGAGGTTACCCTGAAAGTGGTTAAGCCGGAAACAGCAATGAACAAGCAGGCAAGCATTGATGTTACTATTCCGAACGGAGAATTTTTTGCAGAAAAGACCTGTGATACGTTTGAGGAAGCAATAGACGGATGCCTGGATGCTTTGACCCGCCAGCTTAAGAAAAACAAGGAAAAACTGCGCGAGAAATAAAAAAACAGCATCTTTTCTTTGCTAAGAAAGAAAAATGAAATATCTTTGCACCCGCTCTTCGCCCCAGTACGGAGAGCGGGTGTTCATTGATACGCTTGCCGCTATGGCTCAATGGTAGAGCAACGCACTTGTAATGCGTAGGTTGTTGGTTCGATTCCGACTAGCGGCTCCAAGGGGGTGAATTCCAGAGTGGCCAAATGGGGCAGACTGTAAATCTGCTGTCTCTCGACTTCGGTGGTTCGAATCCATCTTCACCCACAAGGCAGGACATGACGATGCCGGGAAACCGGTGCCTGCGGTTAATCCCTGAAACCACCTTATTATATAGGGAAGGTCTGGAGAGACAATCGTGACAAAGAAAGTTGCGGGAATAGCTCAGTTGATAGAGCATTAGCCTTCCAAGCTGAGGGTCGCGGGTTTGAGTCCCGTTTCCCGCTCCAGATTTGTCGCTGTTATAGCTCAGCTGGTAGAGCGCATCCTTGGTAAGGATGAGGTCCCCGGTTCAAATCCGGGTAACAGCTCAGGTTTTAAATGAGGATAGGAGGAGACCGCCCTGGCGGGAGCCTTTTTGTAGTTGACATCAAGTTTATAATCAATAAAATAGCTTAAACTATGGCAAAAGAAACATTTGTGCGCACGAAACCGCACGTAAACATCGGTACTATCGGTCACGTTGACCACGGTAAGACTACCCTGACTGCTGCTATCACCAAGGTATTGGCTGAGAGAGTATCTGGTAACGCTGACAAGATCAAGTCATTTGATCAGATTGATAACGCACCTGAGGAGAAGGAGCGTGGTATAACCATCAACACCGCTCACGTTGAGTACGAGACTGAGAAACGTCACTACGCTCACGTTGACTGCCCGGGTCACGCTGACTATGTAAAGAACATGGTTACCGGTGCTGCCCAGATGGATGGTGCTATCGTTGTAGTTGCTGCCACTGATGGTCCGATGCCTCAGACTCGTGAGCACATCCTTCTGGCCCGTCAGGTAAACGTTCCCCGTCTGGTTGTATTCCTGAACAAGTGCGATTCTCCCGATGTTGACTCAGAGATGATCGACCTCGTTGAGATGGAGATGCGTGAGCTTCTCGACGCATATGAGTTCGACGGTGACAATACTCCTATCATCCGTGGTTCTGCCCTTGGTGCCCTGAACGGCGTTAAGGAGTGGGAGGACAAGGTAATGGAGCTGATGGATGCTGTTGACGAGTGGATTCCTCTGCCTCCGCGTGCTGTTGACCAGCCGTTCCTGATGCCTGTTGAGGATGTATTCTCAATCACTGGCCGTGGTACAGTTGCTACCGGTCGTATCGAGACTGGCGTCGTTAAGGTAGGTGACAAGGTTGAGATCCTTGGTCTTGGTGAGGAGAAAGAGACAACCGTTACCGGTGTTGAGATGTTCCGTAAGCTCCTTGAGCAGGGTGAGGCCGGTGATAACGTAGGTCTGCTGCTCCGTGGTATTGAGAAGACTGAGATCAAGCGCGGTATGGTTCTTTGCCATCCGGGTCAGATCAAGCCTCACACCACTTTCAAGGCTTCTATCTACGTACTGACTCAGAAGGAGGGTGGTCGTCACACCTCATTCCGTAACAAGTATCGTCCTCAGTTCTACATCCGTACAATGGACTGCACCGGTGAGATCACTCTTCCCGAGGGAACTGAGATGGTAATGCCTGGTGATAACGTTGAGATCACCGTTACCCTGATCTATCCTGTTGCTATCAACGTTGGTCTGCGTTTCGCTATCCGTGAGGGCGGCCGTACCGTTGGTTCAGGTCAGATCACTGCTATCATTGACTAATTGAATGTCAGATAAATGTCAGTCCCGAGCGTGGGACTGACATTACCTACGGGTGTAGCTCAGTTGGTAGAGCATCGGTCTCCAAAACCGAGTGTCGAGAGTTCGAGCCTTTCCACCCGTGCAAGTAGAAAACAGAACTATGTTCAAGAATTTTATTCATAACTGTAAGGAATCTTACAACGAGCTTGTCCATAAGACAACATGGCCCTCTGGCAAAGAACTGACCAGCAGTGCAGTCATCGTTTTAGTTGCTTCCCTGATGATTGCCGTTGTTGTTTACCTCATGGATAAATGCTTCCAGGTGATAATGTCAAATATCATCTATCCTTAATCGTTGAGAAATGGCAGAGTTGGAGAAGAAATGGTATGTCCTTAAGGCTATTAGCGGAAAGGAACTCAAGGTGAAGGAATATCTTGAGGCCGACGCCCGTAACAACAAGCTTGAGGATTACATCAGCCAGGTGCTTATCCCTACCGAAAAGGTTGTCAAGGTCCAGAACGGCAAACGCGTCGTTAAGGAACGCAGCTACCTGCCGGGTTATGTCCTCGTTGAGGCAGCCCTTGTCGGTGAGATCAAGCAACGCCTCAGAAGCTGCCCCAACGTTTTGGGTTTTCTTGGTGGCATGGATAATCCTACGCCTCTCCGTCCCTCAGAAGTGAGCAGGATACTGGGTTCGGCAAGCGAACTCGAAGAGACGCAAGAGGAGGTTCTTGTACCATTCACTGTAGGCGAGACAGTGAAGGTTACCTTCGGACCGTTTTCAGGCTTCAATGGTGTCATTGAAGAGGTTGACGATCAAAAGAAGAAGCTCAAGGTCATGGTCAAGATCTTTGGTCGCAAGACCCCTATAGATCTTGGTTTTATGCAAGTGGAGAAGATGTAAACCGCCTGTTACCAGGTTTACTCTCTCCTTATAGTGTTCACATATAATTTTTTTGGAAAATGGCAAAAGAAGTTGCTGGATTAATCAAATTACAGATTAAAGGAGGCGCAGCAAACCCATCACCTCCCGTAGGACCGGCTCTCGGTTCAAAGGGCTTGAACATAATGGAGTTTTGCAAGCAGTTCAACGCCAGAACCCAGGACAAATCAGGTAAGACCCTGCCGGTGATCATCACTTATTACAGTGATAAATCATTCGACTTTGTCATCAAGACTCCTCCTGTGGCCATCCAGTTGCTTGAGGCTTCAAGGGCTAAGGGCGGTTCACCCGAACCTAACCGTAAGAAAGTAGCTTCAGTGACAAAGGCTCAGGTAGAAGCGATAGCACAGGACAAGATGCCCGACTTGAACTGCTTCACACTGGAATCAGCTATCTCAATGGTAGCAGGAACCGCCAGAAGCATGGGTATCACAGTTAAGGACTGATTCCTGGCTTTCACTTAAAAAAAGATTCAAGAAATGGGTAAACTGACTAAAAACCAAAAGAGTGTCGCTTCTAAGATAGAAGCCGGCAAGGCATATTCCCTCAAGGAGGCATCTCAGTTGGTCAAGGATATCACCACCACTAAGTTTGACGCATCAGTTGATATTGATGTACGTCTTGGTGTTGATCCCCGTAAGGCCAACCAGATGGTTCGCGGCGTCGTATCTCTTCCTCACGGAACCGGTAAGGTTGTCAGAGTTCTTGCTCTCTGCACTCCAGATCAGGAGGCAGCAGCAAAGGAGGCTGGCGCTGATTACGTAGGTTTTGAAGAGTACATCGAGAAGATCAAGGGTGGTTGGACTGACATTGACGTCATCATCACTCAGCCTGCCCTCATGGGTAAGCTTGGTCCTCTTGGTCGCGTTCTGGGTCCCCGCGGACTCATGCCTAACCCCAAGAGCGGTACAGTAACAATGGACGTTGCCAAGGCTGTCAAGGAGGTCAAACAAGGTAAGATTGACTTCAAGGTTGACAAGAGCGGTATTGTCCACACTTCTATCGGCAAGGTTTCATTCTCTGCCGATGCTATCAGAGAGAACGCAAAGGAGTTCATTGATACTATCATCAAACTGAAACCTTCTGCAGCCAAGGGTACTTATATCAAGAGCCTTTATCTTTCAAGTACTATGAGCAAGGGTATCAAGATTGATACCAAGTCATTGGATGAATAATTAACTGACAATCATGAAGAAAGAAGATAAAGCACTTGTAATAGAGTCTCTTAAGCAGACCATTCAGAACTACTCGGCTTTCTACCTGGTTGATGTAACCGGTCTTGATTCGACCGCTACAAGCAACCTGCGCAGGAAGTGCTTCAAGAATGAGGTTAAGATGGTTGTTGTCAAGAACACTCTTCTGCAGAAGGCACTGGATCAGTTGGACGCTGACTATTCACCGCTGTATGACTCACTTAAGGGTACCACAGCCCTGATGCTGGCCAACGTTGCCAATGCTCCCGCCAAACTTCTGAAAGAAGTATCTGACAAGAAAACCGGTATCCCGGGCCTCAAGGCTGCATTCGCAGAGGAAAGCTTCTATATCGGAGCCAACCAGCTGGAGGCACTGGTCAACATCAAGAGCAAGAAGGAACTCATCGCCGACGTCATTGCACTTCTGCAGTCACCGGCCAAGAACGTTATTTCTGCTCTGCAGTCTGGTGCAAACACCATTCACGGAGTCCTCAAGACTCTTGGAGAAAGAGAGAACTAATTATTCAAAACAAAGTAACAAACCTATTAAAATTATACAACAATGGCTGATTTGAAAGCATTAGCAGAAGAACTGGTTAACCTTACCGTTAAGGAGGTCAACGAACTCGCAACCATCCTGAAGGATGAATATGGAATTGAACCCGCTGCCGCAGCTGTAGCTGTAGCCGCTGCTGGTCCTGCCGCTGCTGGCGCTGAGGCTGCAGAGGAGAAGTCTTCATTCGACGTAGTACTGAAGGGCTTTGGCGCAAACAAGCTTGCTGTCGTTAAGGCAGTCAAGGAGGCTTGCGGTCTTGGTCTGAAGGAGGCTAAGGATCTTGTTGACGCTGCTCCCAGTGTAGTTAAGGAAGGTCTTGCCAAGAACGAAGCCGAGTCAATGAAGAAGACTCTGGAAGAGGCTGGCGCAGAAGTAGAACTTAAGTAACTTCTTTAGAGACCTGCCTACGCTGCAGGTAAAACGGTTAAGTAATCCCGATGGCAGCCCATAGAGACTGTCTAGGGTGCTTAACCTTTTTGTGCGTTAAAGAATCAAGTTCCCTATTAACCTCCCCTATATGTCTTCAAACACTGATAATCAGAGAATTAATTTCGCTTCCGTAAGGAACCCGATGCCGTGTCCTGATTTCCTTGAGGTACAACTCAAGTCTTTCAAGGATTTCCTCCAGTTGGACACACCACCTGAGAAACGCAAGAACGAGGGACTCTACAAAGTTTTTTCGGAGAATTTCCCCATCACCGATACCCGGAACAATTACGAACTGGAATTTCTGGACTATTATATTGACCCGCCCCGTTACACTATCGAAGAGTGTCTGGAGCATGGTCTGACCTTTAGCGTACCTTTGAAGGCTAAGCTGAGACTGTCCTGCAAGGATCCCGATCATGAGGATTTTGAAACAGTAATACAGGACGTATTCCTTGGCCCGATTCCGTACATGACCGCACAGGGTACCTTTGTCATAAACGGAGCCGAGCGTGTGGTTGTATCACAACTTCACCGTTCCCCCGGTGTGTTCTTCGGACAGAGTGTCCACTCTAACGGAACACAACTCTATTCGGCCCGTATCATCCCGTTCAAGGGTTCATGGATCGAGTTTGCAACAGACATCAACAACGTGATGTATGCATACATCGACCGTAAGAAGAAACTCCCTGTAACAACTCTTCTCCGTGCCATCGGCTTTGAGACCGATAAGGACATCGTGGATATATTTGACCTGGCCGAGGAGGTCAAGGTCAACAAGACCACACTTAAGAAATGCATCGGACGTAAGTTGGCCGCCCGTATCCTTAAGACACATATCGAAGACTTTGTGGATTCAGATACCGGTGAGGTTGTTTCACTTCCCCGTCATGAGGTGGTGGTTGACCGCGAGGCTGAACTGAACGAGGACAACATCAACCTGATTCTCGACTCTGACCTGGATACCATCCTGCTCCACAAAGAGACCGAGGGCCAGTCTGATTATTCAATAATATTCAATACCCTGCAGAAGGACCCGTCAAACTCGGAGATGGATGCTGTACGCTATATCTACCGTCAGCTCCGCAATGCCGAGCCTGCCGATGACTCCAGTGCACGCGAGGTTATCAACAACCTGTTCTTCTCAGAGAAGCGTTATGATCTGGGTGAGGTTGGACGTTATCGTGTCAACAAGAAACTGGGTCTTACTACAGATATGAGCATTGGCGTGCTCACCAAGGAGGATATCATTGAGATTATCAAGTACCTTATAGAACTTGTAAATTCACACGCTGTGGTTGATGATATCGACCACCTGTCCAACCGTCGTGTACGTACCGTTGGTGAGCAGCTCTCCAACCAGTTCGCCATCGGTCTGGCCCGTATGGCCCGTACCATACGCGAGCGCATGAACGTACGTGACAATGAGGTCTTCACTCCGACAGACCTTATCAACGCCAAGACAGTATCTGCCGTGATCAACTCGTTCTTCGGTACCAACGCACTGTCACAGTTCATGGACCAGACCAATCCTCTGGCCGAGATCACTCACAAGCGCCGTATGTCCGCTCTCGGACCTGGCGGTCTGTCACGTGAGCGCGCCGGATTCGAGGTCCGTGACGTACACTATACACACTATGGCCGTCTCTGCCCGATCGAGACTCCCGAAGGACCTAACATCGGTCTTATCTCATCTCTTTGCATCTATGCCAAGATCAATGACCTGGGATTCATCGAGACTCCGTACCGTAAGGTCAAGGACTGCCATGTAAACCTCAACAACGACGAGGTTCAGTATCTTACCGCTGAGGAGGAAGAGGGTGTGATCATAGGTCAGGGTAATGCTCCTTACGATGAGAACGGAAAGTTTATCCGTACCCGCGTAAAGGCACGCCGTGACGCTGACTTCCCTGTCGTTCCGCCAGAGGAGGTTGAACTCATGGACGTATCGCCCCAGCAGATTGCTTCAATCGCCGCTGCCCTGATTCCGTTCCTGGAGCACGATGACGCCAACCGTGCCCTGATGGGATCTAACATGATGCGTCAGGCAGTACCTCTTATGCGTACCGAGGCACCTATCGTAGGTACCGGTATCGAGAAACAGTTGGCCGAGGATTCACGTACTCAGATCACAGCCGAGGGTGAAGGTGTCGTTACATATGTTGATGCCGCTTACATCCGTATCCTGTACGATCGCACAGAGGACGAGGAGTTCGTAAGCTTTGAGCCCGCCGAGAAGGAGTACAAGCTGCCCAAGTTCCGCCGTACCAACCAGAACATGACCATAGACCTGCGTCCTATCTGCGAGGTAGGTCAGCGTGTCAAGGCCGGCGACATCCTTACCGAGGGTTACTCAACCCAGAACGGTGAGCTGGCGCTGGGTAAGAACCTGCTGGTTGCCTACATGCCTTGGAAGGGTTACAACTATGAGGATGCCATCGTACTTAACGAGCGCGTTGTACGTGAGGATATCCTTACATCAGTACATGTCGAGGAGTTCATCCTTGAGGTCCGCGAGACCAAACGCGGTATGGAGGAACTCACCAATGATATTCCCAACGTGAGCGATGACGCCACCAAGGATCTGGATGAGAACGGTATCGTTCGCATAGGTGCTTACATCCAGCCGGGTGACATCCTGATAGGTAAGATCACTCCTAAGGGAGAGTCCGATCCTTCGCCCGAAGAGAAGCTGCTGCGCGCCATATTCGGTGACAAGGCCGGTGATGTCAAGGATGCTTCACTCAAGGCTTCACCTTCACTGAAGGGTGTTGTAATAGACAAGAAACTGTTCTCCCGCGCCATCAAGACCCGCAGTTCACGTCAGGCCGACAAGGCCCGTCTGCCGATGATAGACGTTGAGTTTGAGGATAAGGTTAACGAACTGAAGGGTATTCTGGTCAAGAAACTCGTAACCCTTACAACAAATAAGGTGTCACAGGGCGTTTATGACCTGCTTGATTCTGAAGTTGTGCCTAAAGGACAGCGTTTCAGCAAACAGATTCTTGAAAATATTGACTACTCATCCGTTCAGTCCGATAACTGGACATCCGATGAACACGCCAACGGACTCATCTCCAAGCTGATTGTGAACTACATGCGCAAGTACAAGGAGTATGATGCCGAGAACAAGCGTAAGAAATATGCTCTGACCATTGGTGATGAACTACCTTCAGGCATCATCCAGATGGCTAAGGTCTATGTGGCCAAGAAGCGTAAGATAGGTGTCGGTGACAAGATGGCCGGTCGTCACGGTAACAAGGGTATCGTATCCCGCGTGGTTAAGCAGGAGGATATGCCGTTCCTGGCAGACGGTACTCCCGTAGATATCGTTCTCAACCCGCTGGGTGTGCCTTCACGTATGAACATCGGTCAGATATTCGAGACCGTACTTGGTCATGCCGGCCGTGAGCTGGGTGTCAAGTTTGCCACCCCGATATTTGACGGAGCTACAATAGATGATCTTAATGTATGGACAGATAAGGCCGGTCTGCCGCGCTACGGTAAGACACAGCTTTATGACGGCGGTACAGGTGAGCCGTTTGACCAGTGCGCTACAGTTGGTGTTACCTATATGCTTAAGCTGGGTCACATGGTTGAGGACAAGATGCACGCCCGTTCTATCGGTCCGTACTCTCTTATCACTCAGCAGCCGCTTGGCGGTAAGGCCCAGTTCGGTGGTCAGCGTTTCGGTGAGATGGAGGTTTGGGCTCTTGAGGCATTCGGTGCAAGCCATGTCCTGCAGGAGATACTGACCATCAAGTCTGATGACGTTACCGGCCGTTCAAAGGCTTATGAGGCTATTGTGAAAGGTGATCCGATGCCGACTCCCGGCATCCCCGAATCACTCAACGTGCTTCTGCATGAGTTGCGTGGTCTGGGTCTTAGCATCAATCTTGAGTAATCACCATTAAAAAAGTAAGAAGCTATGCCTTTCAAAAAAGATACAAAGATCAAGAACAATTTCTCCAAGATAACCATCAGTCTCGCCTCTCCCGAGGAGATTCTGACCAACTCAAGCGGTGAGGTACTCAAACCGGAGACCATCAACTACCGCACATACAAGCCGGAGCGTGACGGTCTGTTCTGCGAGCGCATTTTCGGTCCTGTAAAGGATTATGAGTGCCATTGCGGAAAATACAAGAGAATCCGTTACAAAGGTATCGTGTGCGAGCGTTGCGGTGTGGAGGTTACCGAGAAGAAGGTGCGTCGTGAACGTATGGGCCATATACAGCTCGTCGTTCCAGTAGCACACATCTGGTATTTCCGTTCACTGCCCAACAAGATAGGTTATCTTCTGGGTATTCCTACCAAGTTGCTTGATGCTATCATCTATTACGAGCGTTACATCGTTATCAACAAGGGTGTTTGGGAAGATCCTCAGGCTGATACCCGCAAGGCAGATGAGCCTATTCTCCTTACAGAGGATGAGTATCTGGATATCATAGACAAACTGCCCAGAGAGAATCAGATGCTTGAAGACAGCAATCCTGACAAGTTTGTTGCCAAGATGGGTGCCGAAGCTATCTATGACCTGCTGTGCAAGTTGGATCTGGACAAGCTCTCATATCAGCTCCGTGAGAAGGCCAATGATGAGAAGGCTACCATGCAGCGTAAGACCGAGGCCCTGAAGCGTCTTCAGATTGTGGAGTCATTCCGTTCATCACGTGAACTGAACCGTCCTGAGTGGATGATACTTAAGGTGGTTCCCGTTACTCCTCCCGAATTGCGTCCTCTGGTGCCTCTGGATGGCGGACGTTTTGCCACATCCGATCTGAACGAGTTGTATCGCCGTGTCATCATCCGTAACAACCGTCTTAAGAGACTTATTGAGATAAAGGCCCCTGAGGTTATCCTGCGTAACGAGAAACGTATGCTGCAGGAGGCAGTAGACAGCCTGTTTGACAACAGCCGCAAGGCCAGCGCCGTTAAGAGCGAGGCCAACCGTCCGCTTAAGTCACTCTCTGACTCACTCAAGGGTAAGCAGGGTCGTTTCCGTCAGAACTTGCTGGGTAAGCGTGTTGACTATTCTGCACGTTCAGTTATCGTGGTAGGTCCTGAGCTTAAGATGGGTGAGTGCGGTATACCTAAGCTGATGGCTGCCGAGCTTTACAAGCCTTTCATTATCCGCAAGCTCATAGAGCGCGGTATCGTGAAGACAGTAAAGTCCGCCAAGAAGATTGTTGACCGCAAGGATCCTATAGTATGGGATATTCTGGAATATGTGATGAAGGGTCACCCCGTTCTCCTGAACCGTGCTCCTACACTGCACCGTCTGGGTATCCAGGCATTCCAGCCCAAGATGATTGAGGGTAAGGCCATTCAGCTGCACCCGCTGGCTTGTACCGCTTTCAACGCCGACTTTGACGGTGACCAGATGGCCGTACACCTCCCGCTCAGCAATGAGGCAATCCTTGAGGCTCAGATGCTTATGCTTCAGTCTCACAACATCCTGAACCCTGCCAACGGTGCTCCTATCACAGTGCCTGCACAGGATATGGTACTTGGTCTGTACTACATCACCAAGCTGCGCCGTTCAGTAAAGGATGCCGACGGCAACTATATCGAGAAGGTAAAGGGCGAGGGTTTGACATTCTACGGCCCTGAGGAGGCTCTGATTGCATATAATGAAGGTAAGGTTGATATCCATGCCGTCGTCAAGGTTATGGTAAATGACGTTGACGAGCAGGGCAGCCCCATCACACATCTGGTTGAGACATCAGTAGGTCGTGTGATCGTAAACGAGCTGGTTCCCGATGAGGTTGGTTACATCAACTATATCATATCAAAGAAGACTCTGCGTGACCTGATTTCTGACGTAATCAAGAAGGTGGGTGTAGCCCGTGCCTGCGAGTTCCTGGACGGAATCAAGAACCTGGGTTACAAGATGGCATTCCAGGGTGGTCTGTCATTCAACCTGAACGATATCATCATTCCTAAGGAGAAGCAGGAGCTTGTTGCCAAAGGTAACGAGGAGGTCGAGGGTATCATGGCCGAGTATAACATGGGTCTTATCACCGATAACGAGCGTTACAACAAGGTTATCGATGTCTGGACACACGTCAATGAGGACCTGTCAAAAGTTCTGATGAAGACCATTTCATCGGATGATCAGGGATTCAACTCAGTTTATATGATGCTTGACTCAGGTGCCCGTGGATCCAAGGAGCAGATCCGTCAGCTGTCCGGTATGCGTGGTCTGATGGCCAAGCCGCAGAAAGCCGGTGCCGAGGGTGCACAGATCATTGAGAACCCTATCCTTTCTAACTTTAAGGAGGGTCTGTCAGTGCTGGAGTACTTCATCTCAACACACGGTGCCCGTAAGGGTCTGGCCGATACCGCTCTTAAGACAGCCGATGCCGGTTATCTGACACGTCGTCTGGTTGACGTATCACACGATGTGATCATCACCGAGGAGGACTGCGGTACTCTGCGTGGTCTTGTCTGCACCGCCCTTAAGGAGAATGAGGAGGTCGTTGCATCACTCTATGAGCGTATCCTGGGCCGTGTATCGGTTCATGACGTTATACATCCCACAACCGGTGAGCTTCTGGTTGCCGACGGTGAGATGATTACCGAGGAGATAGCCAAGAAGATTGACGAATCACCTATAGAGAGCGTTGAGATCCGTTCAGTGCTCACATGCGAGAGCAAGCGCGGTGTATGCGCCAAGTGTTACGGACGTAACCTGGCAACAGGCCGTCTGGTTGAGAAGGGTGAGGCCGTGGGCGTTATCGCAGCCCAGTCAATCGGTGAGCCTGGTACTCAGCTGACACTCCGTACATTCCACGCCGGTGGTACTGCATCGAACATTGCAGCCAACTCAAGCCTTACAGCCAAGTATGACTGCCGCATTGAACTTGAGGAGGTTCGTACTGTAGATGCTGTAAATGATGACGGCAGCAAGGTTCAGGTTGTCGTAGGACGTCTTGGTGAGGTGAAATTCATCGATGAAAACACCGGAATTGCATTGTCAACACATAACCTGCCTTATGGTTCCAAGTTGTATGTAAAGAATGGTGCTACAGTCAAGAAGGGTGACATGATTGCTACATGGGATCCTTTCAATGCCCTTATCATCACTGAAGTGGCCGGTAAGGTCAAACTGACAGACGTCATTGCCAATGTAACATATAAGATAGATTCCGATGAGGCTACAGGCCTTGAGGAGATGATCATCATAGAAACCAAGGACAGAACCAAGATTCCATCGGCCGATATCATTGGTCCCGACGGTGAGGTTATCCGTTCCTACAACCTGCCTGTAGGCGGTCACGTAGTGATCAAGGACGGTCAGGATCTGGTTGCCGGTGACATTCTCGTCAAGATTCCGCGTGTACAGGGTAAGGCCGGTGATATCACCGGTGGTCTGCCCCGCGTCACTGAGTTGTTTGAGGCCCGTAACCCGTCCAACCCGGCAGTGGTATCCGAAATTGACGGTACCGTTCACATGGGTAAGATCAAGCGCGGTAACCGTGAGATATCGGTCGTATCACGCACTGATGATGAGCGCAAGTATCTGGTAGCCCTCTCCAAGCAGATCCTGGTACAGGAGGGTGACTATGTACGCGCCGGAACACCGCTGTCCGACGGTGCCATCACTCCGAGTGATATTCTGGCCATCAAGGGCCCCACAGCCGTACAGGAGTATATCGTGAATGAGGTACAGGATGTTTATCGTCTGCAGGGCGTAAAGATCAACGACAAGCACTTTGAGATCATCGTACGTCAGATGATGCGTAAGGTTGAGATTGACGAGCCGGGCGATACCCGCTTCCTGGCACAACAGGTTGTTGACAAACTGGAGTTCATGGAGGAGAATGACCGCATCTGGGGTAAGTATGTAGTTACCGATGCAGGTGATAGTGAGAACCTCTTTGCCGGTCAGATGGTAACAGCACGTAAACTCCGTGACGAGAATTCAATGCTTAAGCGTAAGGACCTCAAGCTGGTTCAGGCTCAGGAGGCACGTCCCGCCACATCAACTCAGATCCTGCAGGGTATCACACGTGCTGCTCTGGCTACTCAGAGCTTCATGTCTGCCGCATCATTCCAGGAGACCACAAAGGTTCTGAACGAAGCTGCCATCAACGGTAAGAGCGATAGCCTGCTGGGTATGAAGGAGAACGTTATCTGCGGTCACCTGATTCCTGCCGGTACCGGTCTCAGGGAGTTTGAGAAGATTATCGTTGGAGACAAGGAAGAGTATGAACGCCTTCAGGCTTCACGCAACAATTTCCTTGACATGGATATTCCCTCAAGAGAAAATTGATTAGACTTGATAGAAGAAAGGGGTGATCGGCTGGTCCGGTCACCCCTTTCTGTTTTCAATATGGATTTGTACCTGTTTTCTTATCATACAGCCGGAAGGCTGTTGCCGTTTATCTTGCGGTAAATGTCCAGGGCGTAGACATCTGTCATGCCGCTGATGTAATCCAGGACAGCCAGCAACCTGTTGTATATATCCCTGGCATTGATGTCATATTGGCTCGAAACGCGGTTGATGAGCAGTTTGGAGTATTCACGTTCAGGGTTCTGTACGGCCTCAACCATAAGGTCAAGCAGGGTGCTGATAATGCGGAAACCGGCCAGTTCTACCTCCAGTACATCGCGTGAACGGTATATCTTCTGAACCGATAGCTCGGCACATTTTCCGTATGCCTCCCTTGGGGTGGGGCTGATGTGTCTGATAAGTGACTCGCTGAACGTGCCGTCAAGTATTGCCTTTTCGTTCTCAAGGAAAACCTTGGTGCATTCGTCAACCAGGACACCTATCAATCTGGAACGCAGATAGGATACCTTCTCGTTGACATCGGTCACCATATCGATTATCTTCTTTGCGTGTTCCTGTTCTGAAGGTTCAAGGAAATCCATCATCAGGCCTATGGTCTGATCTGTAGACACTAACTTTAGCTTGTGTGCATCCTCCAGGTCCATCAGAAGATAGCAGATGTCATCGGCCGCCTCAACCAGCCAGACCAGAGGATAGCGTACGTATCTGAGTGGAGCTCCCGGATCAGAGATGCGGATAATGCCCAATTCATCGGCTATTTGGGCAAATATGGGAGCCTCGCTGCAGAAAAACCCGAACTTATGCTTGCCGTTGGCCAGTATTGAAGCATACGGATATTTCACTATAGAAGCCAGGGTGGAATAGGTCATGGCAAACCCTCCCTTGCGTCGGCCGATGAACTGATGGGCCAGCAGACGGAATGCGTTGGCATTGCCCTCAAAATTGATGATATCGGTCCATTCACCGGGGTTTTCTGCAAACTGGGACTCCAGACTCTGCCCCTTTCCTTCGGTGAAATAGGCCGAAATTGCTTTCTCTCCTGAATGTCCGAAAGGAGGATTACCCATATCGTGTGCCAGACATGCGGCAGATACTATGTTGCCTATCTCTGTTATGTTGGTTCCGGTCAGTTCAGGATGGACCCGAATCAGTTCGCGGGAGACGTTGTTTCCTAATGAACGACCGACGCAGGCCACCTCAAGGCTGTGTGTGAGACGGTTGTGTACAAACACGCTTCCCGGCAGCGGAAACACCTGTGTCTTGTTCTGCAATCTTCTGAAAGGAGCAGAGAATATCAGTCTGTCATAGTCACGCAGGAATGCGGAGCGGTCATCCTTGTGGAGCGTCTCTATGCCTTCCATACCAAGCCGCTTGGCCGAAATGAGTCTTTCCCAATCCATCTTGTTTTCTGTTTGTGTCAAAATTAATGGTTTTTCGGATGAATTCTGACGGAGTTGGCGGTATATTTGCTATTTTCGCTGTACGAAACCAAAATACCTCTGCATTATGAAGGTCAAGATAATAAACCGTTCCCATCACGCGCTTCCTGAGTATGCCACATCTCAGTCTGCAGGCGTGGATCTGAGAGCCAACCTTGATGAACCCGTAGTGTTGAAACCGATGGAGCGTCGTCTGATTCCCACCGGTCTCTACATCTCGCTCCCGGCTGGATTTGAGGCTCAGGTCCGTCCGCGCAGCGGTTTGGCAATAAAGAAGGGAATAACCGTTCTGAACACTCCCGGCACCATCGATGCCGATTACCGTGGAGAGATAGGCGTAATACTGATAAACCTGTCCCAGGATGATTTTACGGTCAATGACGGGGAACGTATAGCCCAGATGATAATAGCCCGTCACGAGCAGGCTGAGTGGATCCGGGTCGACACTCTCGACGAGACCGAACGCGGAGCCGGAGGATTTGGTCACAGCGGGGTCTGAAATCAGTTTATTACCGATGAAAAGGGTTATTTCCATATCCGTTCTGTTGATGTTTCTGGCAGCACAGTATTCATGCAGCCCGATACGTCGCACATTGGCGGATCCTCTGGCCAAGTCAGCAACAGACTCTTTTGCCAGTGACTATTTCTTCACTGAGGGTGTCAGGATGCACAATGAGGGACGTTATGATGCAGCAATGGACCTGATATCCAGAAGCCTGGATTACGACTCCGTATCAGCAGCCGCATGCTACAATATGGCTCAGTACTTCATGTCACTGAATGACAGGAGCCTTGTTGAAAAATACAGTGAAACCGCCAGAAATCTCCTGTTAAGAGCAATCCGACAGGCTCCGGACAACTACTGGTACCGCCGTCTGCTGGCATTGGGTTATCTGCGCCAGAACCGAAATGCAGAGGCGATAGAGCAATATGAAGAGATTTCACGCCGTTATCCCGGCCGTACAGACGTCCTCATTACGTTGGCAGGCCTTTATGACGATGCAGGCGATTTTGAGAAGGAGCTCTGGGCTCTGCGACGTTACGGAAGACTGGAGGATGCCGATGATGAACTAAAGTTCCAGAGATTTGTCTGCTATCTCCAGATGGAGAAACTGGATTCGGCATACTTTGAGTCAGACAACCCTGGTCAGATTATAGAACTCCTGATGAATACCACCAGAGATATGGCCGAACGTGCCGAGACCCAGATGGACTATACAAGAAGCCGGGCACTTCTGGATGTTTCAATGAGATTCTGTGATGAGGTCTCAAGCCATGAGCCCCAACTTTTGGAACCTTACAGCCAGAAGTCAATAGCATACTTCTGGATAGGCGATAATGAGGCAGCCCTGAACCGCATAGCAGAAGGACTGCGTAACGTTAGAACGGATGCAGACAAAGCAGCCCTGCATAACCTGAGAGGGGATTTTTATCATACGCTTGGGGACAATGCGCGAATGTATGCCGATTATGACTCCACTCTTATGCTGGATCCACAGAATGTAGGGGTTCTGAATAATTACGCCTATTTCATGTCGCTTGAAGGCAAGAATCTTGACAAAGCCCTGCAGATGAGCGGAAAAACTCTTGAGATTGAGCCGTTAAGTGCCACTTATCTTGATACCTATGCCTGGATCCTATTCAGGATGAAACGTTATAATGAGGCATTGGTATATATGGAGAAAGCCTTGCGTTATCTGGAAAGTGACAATCCTGAGATTTACGAGCATTATGGTGATGTGCTGTTTATGTGCGGTGAAAAGGAGAAGGCCTTGGAAAACTGGCACAAGGCAATGAGGTTAAACAGTGATTCTCCGACTCTGGAGAGAAAGATCCGGGAACAGAAATATATAGAATGAGATTCTTCAGACAGATACTACCTATTGTCCTTGCAGCCTTTATCCTGGGCGGTTGCCGCTCGTCGTCTTCCCTTAAGAAGCATAAGGAGCCGCAGGCCAGGGAAACTGCCAAGCTTGTAAGTACTCTCCTTGAGGCACCTCCAGTCCGGGAGATGACGGCCAGTCTCTCATTGAACATCGCAGGCAACAAGGTAAACGGACAATTGAGAATGCGTCGCGGTAAGAGCATCCAGATAAGCGTAAGTATGCTGGGACTGGTTGAGGTGGCAAGGATAGAATTCCTTCCGGAGATGGTCGTCGCGACAGACCGCATACATAATGTTTACTCTGTATTCCATTATGCCGACATACCTTACCGCAACGAGTTGGGGTTGGATTTTGAGGTGGTACAGGCGTTTCTCTGGAACAGGTTGTTTTCGCCCGGCACTGCCGATGTTGCCGATGCGGCATCAAAGTTTGTGATTGAGGGGAGTGATGACCGGGGGGCGGTTTCCATCAGGGATATGGAGTGCGGCTATCTGTTCGTATCGGACGGCAGGGACAGGCTGGATGCTGTCTCCAAAACAGCGGGCAGTTTCAGTTTCAGGATTGGATATTCCGATTTCACCGCACTATCCGGCGGTTGGAAATATCCGTTGGAATGGACTGCCCAGATAAACACTTCGGGATTTCCGCTTGATTTTTCCGCCAAGCTGTCATCGGTATCGGCCGATAAGAAGAACTGGCCGGACAGGACGCAGGTATCAAGCCGGATGAAACTGGTGTCACTTCAGGAAATGTTGGATAATCTGGATTTATGATTAGAAAGAATATACTTTTTGTGTTTCTGTTGTCTGTCCCGTTGCTGATTTCGGGTCAGACATCCAATTCCGTTATAGAGAAGATGCGCAGGGAACGGACGGATATGGAGGAGCAGATCGCACGTCAGGAAAAGATTCTGACCAGCACAGAGAACGATATCTCAAGCCAGGTGTCAAATCTGGACATCATTACAGCCAGACTCAGGGAGCGTACCAGGATGCTGGACAGGACACGTGCCGAAATCCGTTCACTTGACAAAGAGTCCGGCAGGCTGGAAAAGGAGATATCAGAACTGGAGCAGGAATATGACCAGTGCAAGGAGCGCTATGCTGAAGCCTGCCGTTTCTATCAGCATCAGAATTCAAGTTTCAATCCGATTACTTTCATACTTGCCACCGAGTCTTTCAGGGAGATGAGCCGCAGGGCGCGTTATGTGAGTGAGTATTCCGAATCCTTAAGGGAGATGGCCGATGAAATCAGCCTGAAGAAAGATACCCTTGAGGACAGGAAGGCTCAGGTTGAACTTGTCAGGACAGAGAAGCTGGAACTTCAGAAAGTCCAGCAGAAAAACGAGGAAGAGGTAAGAAAGGAGGAGAGACAGCAGAAGGCATTAGTTGACCAACTTAAGAAAAAACGCACAAACCTTAAGAAAGAGATTGCCGCCAAACAGAAAAAGATGAATGAACTGTCCAAGGAGATTGACAGACAGATTCAACTTGCACTTAAAGCCGAAAAGGGCAATGACAACCAACCCGTACGGCAGCCCCAGGAGGATATCAGACTTTCCGGAAATTTTGAGAGCAACAAAGGCAAACTGCCGATGCCGCTCACCGGTGCGTATCTGGTGGTGGGAGAATACGGTGTCCATAATGTTGCGGGGCTGAAGGATGTCAAGCAGAACAACCTGGGGCTGGAGATCCAGGGACAGGAGGGGGCACAGGCCAAAGCTGTGTTTGACGGTACTGTATCTTCAATATTTCAACAGGGAAAAGGTCAGATAGGAGTTCTGATACGGCATGGCGCATACATATCCGTGTATTGCAATCTCAGTGAGACAAGGCTCAAGACAGGAGACAATGTCAAGACATCCGATATCGTAGGTAATGTCCAGATTTCAGAGAACGGAACGCCTGTGCTTCATTTTGAGTTGTACAAGGAACAGAACCGTCTCAATCCTTCAGATTGGTTGCGTCGTTGAAGTATGAGTTTTTTTGAGTAAATTCGCAGTCCAAAACAAACCCGTATGATTACAGCTGAACAACTTAAAGACGTGCTTGATCGCACAGAGGCACTTAAACGTTACCTCAACATTGATTCAAAACTGATACAGGTTGAGGAAGAGCAGCTGCGCACCCAGGCTCCCGGTTTCTGGGATGATCCCAAGAAGGCTGAAGCTCAAATGAAGAAAGTCAAGGACCTTCAGGGTTGGATAGACGGTTATAAGCAGGTCAGGGCGCTTGCTGACGAACTGCAGTTGGCCATGGACTTCTACAAGGAGGAACTGGTGACCGAGCAGGAGGTGGATGAAAACTACGCCAAGGCGTTAGCGGCAGTAGAATCCCTGGAACTCAAGAATATGCTTCGCGAGGAGGCAGACCAGATGGACTGTGTACTCAAGATCAATTCCGGTGCAGGAGGTACTGAGAGTCAGGACTGGGCCCAGATGCTCATGCGCATGTATATGCGTTGGGGAGAGGACAATAAGTACAAGGTCACAGTAGCAAACCTTCAGGAGGGTGATGAGGCCGGAATAAAGCAGGTCACCATGGAGATTGAGGGTCCGTTCGCATACGGTTACCTTAAGGGAGAGAACGGAGTTCACCGTCTGGTGCGTGTATCACCGTACAATGCCCAGGGTAAGCGTATGACATCTTTTGCCAGCGTGTTTGTCACCCCGCTCATTGACGATTCGATAGAAGTTGATATCAATCCGGCTCTTATGAGTTGGGATACGTTCCGCAGCGGCGGTGCCGGCGGTCAGAACGTCAACAAGGTTGAGTCGGGCGTGCGTCTGCGTTACCAGTTCAAGGATCCGTATACCGGTGCCGAGGAGGAGATCCTGATTGAGAACACCGAGACACGCGACCAGCCCAAGAACAAGGAGCGTGCACTGCAGCACCTGCGTTCCATACTGTATGACAAGGAACTGCAGCACCGTATGGCCGAGCAGGAGAAGATAGAGGCCGGCAAGAAAAAGATAGAGTGGGGTTCACAGATACGCTCGTATGTGTTTGACGACCGCCGTGTAAAGGATCACCGCACAGGTTTCCAGACATCCGATGTAAACGGAGTTATGGACGGTCACATTGACGGATTCATCAAATCTTACCTGATGTCATTTGCCGAGTCCAAGGAACAACAGATGTAAATAGTCTTTAAACCAATAATCACTAATACTATGTCAATAGAGATTGAACGTAAATTTCTGGTAAAAGGAACATCCTACAGGACGCAATCCTTTAGTTATTATGACATCCTTCAGGGTTATATAGCCCATGAGAACGGACGTTCTGTGCGTGTGCGCATCACTGACAAGGAGGCCATCCTGACCATCAAGGGCCCATCGGACGGCAAAGGCATGAGCCGTTATGAGTGGAACCATCTCATCCCAGTGGAGGATGCACGTGAACTCTTTGAGCTGCATCAGAGCGGTGCTATCGAGAAACGTAGATATCTTGTCCACAGCGGCCCTCATGTGTTTGAAGTTGATGAGTTCCATGGTGACAATGAGGGACTTGTAATGGCTGAGGTTGAACTTAACTCCGAAAACGAATCTTTCATAAAGCCCGATTTCATAGGCAGGGAGGTTACAGGCGATCACCGCTATTATAACGCTTACCTGGCCACCAATCCATATAAGACCTGGGAGAAGAAGTGATTATCTCCTCTTTCTGAAAAAGGTCCGTATCGCAAAGTATCCTACGGCGGCTCCCAGGAGTACGCCTATGCTGTCAGCCAGAAGGTCTGCCCATTCACCGCTTCTTCCCTGAGTGAGTTTCATCTGGGCAATCTCCATCAGTCCGCCCAGCATTATCGGAGAGATGATACCTAATAAAAACACCTTGATGTAGTCAAGGTTGTCATGATGACGCAGGTACTCAATCCATATAACCAGTTCCAACCCGCCGTACATACAGATATGGGCAATCTTGTCAATACCGGTAATGGGGTCCAGTCTGGTCTGGGGAGGGTTGAACAGCGAAAGGAAAACGATGGTGGCAATAATCAGCAGTGAAAACGGATATTTTCGGATAAACTGTATCATGGACGCAAAATTAACCATTTATACCATAACACAATGTCAAGAGACCATTTCTATTTCAGCCGTAACGACAGGATAGTGGCGCTTATACTTCTGGGCATCATAACCATTATCGCTGCCGTGCGCTATCCGTGGAGCCGTAAAGAGTCCCGGGAATTATTGGCTGATACTGATACAATACCTTATCTGCCCGATACCGTCCGCAGGAGAGTGTATATCAGGGATACCATACGGATCAAATGGTATGTCAGGGATACTGTACTCCAAAGGCTCCCTGCAAGAAAAGATTCCGTAAGCATACGCCGCATTACAAAAAGCGTCGCACCTTTGTCACCTCTGGACCTGAATACATCGGACAGTGCAGGCCTTGTCAGTGTCCCGGGCATAGGCCCTGTCTTTGCCTCCAGGATTATCCGATACAGGGAACAACTGGGTGGATTCTTAACGGTTGCACAGCTGTCAGAGATAAACGGTATTCCGGATTCACTGATGAAATGGTTCATTGTCACTGATACATTCCCCTTAAGGATGATCAGGGTAAACAGCGTTTCTGTATCTGAATTGAGACGGCATCCTTACGTAAACTTCTATCAGGCCAGAGCCATTGTTGAGTACCGTAAGGAGCGGGGCGTAATAAAAGGTCCTGAACAGCTCTCTTTTATGGAAGAGTTTACCGCTCAGGACCTGGATCGTCTGTTGCCTTATCTTGATTTCAGATAATCAATAGCCGGCAAGTTTCTTGATTTTCATAGGGATTTCCGTATTGTCCATCTGACCGGTAAACAACTCTGCACCGGCTCCGATTGCAAATACAGGAACATAACTGCCTGAATGGCATCCGGCAGCCCAACTTATCTGAGCAGCTTCAGTCATTATGCGTGCGGCCTCATCAGTAAGTTTGTCAACTTCAAAGTACTCTCCCTCCTTGAGTTCGCCCGGACCCATGCCGAAAGTCTCAACATATACGCTTCTGAGACGGTCAGTCTGTTTGTCAGTGAGTTTGACGGTATCCCAGAATCCGAAGTTCTCCTTGAGTTCCTGCTGAACTTCATCCCATGTCAGGATGTCACCTATCTCACGACCCATTTTCTCAAGATGGGCGCTGAAAGCGCCTTTGCTCATCTTCTGGTACTGGAGAACCTTGAGGTTGGTCTTATAGTCTCCAGCTGTGAGTCCCAGACCTCCGGTCTCATGATCGGCAGTAATGACTATAAGGGTCTCTTTCTTATGTTTCAGATAGAAATCGTAGGCAATCTTTATGGCCTGGTCAAAATCCAGCATCTCCTGAATATAGGCACCGGGATCGTTATTGTGGCAGGCCTGGTCTATGCGTCCGCCTTCCATCATCATGAAGAAACCTTTCTTAGGGTCTTTCATCATAAAATCAATTGCAGCCTCGGTTATTTCGGAAAGTTTCAGGTCATCGTCCTTACGGTCTATTGCATATGAAAGGTAATGATCACTGTTGGGCTCCTTGTCAAAAAGAATGATTTTATCGGTGGATTTGGCTTTCTGCTTATACTCGTCATATCCGTGGACGATGGTATAACCGGCCTTTTCGGCCTGAACATAGTTGCCCTCATCACTGTTGTCCTTTGTATAGGGCGTATGGAAATCGGCTCCGCCAAAGAAATCAAAACCTGATTCTCCCAGCTGGGTGGCTATCTCGTGATACTGGTTGCGGTGCGGGCGGTGTCCGTAGAAACAACCGGGTGTGGCGTGGTCAATGCAGACAGATGTACCTATTGCAACACGTTTACCTTTCTTATGTGCCATTTCAGCGATGGATTCAACTCTTGTTGTCTTGTCAGGCAGCACTCCAAGTACATTGTTATCGGTCTTTTTTCCTCCGGCCAGAGCGGTGCCGGCAGCAGAACTGTCAGTGACGTCGCTGTTGGCCGAATAGGTTACTACCAGTCCAGTGTATGGAAACTGTGTAAAGCACAACGGCTTGAATCCATACTGCCCTTCTATATCCTGAAGGTAATATTGTACACCCATAACCTGATTGGTGCCCATTCCGTCACCAATGAAATAGAACACATACTTTGGTCCTTTCTTGGCTGATGCTGTCAATACCAGCAGCATCATCGCAATGATAAGTGTGACTTTCTTTCTCATTTGATTGTCCATTTATTTGATGATTTCCATTGTAATTATCCTTATATCCTTGCGTGGACGGTCATGGACGTCAGTTCCTGCAGATTCAATCTTATCGACGGTCTTCATTCCGTCTATAACCTCTCCGAATACTGTATAATCATTGTCCAGGAACGGTGCTCCTCCGACACTCATATAAGCGTCAACCTGCTCTTTTGTGAATTTGAAAGGTCCCTCTTCCTTCAGGACCTCATCAATTCTGGCAATAAACTCATCCTGCAGTTTCATCAGACCGTCGCGGTCATCGGCCATCTGCAGTTTGGCGATTGTGTCGCGGTTTTGTGCGCAGAGCCTGTCAAATAATCCCTGTCCCCGCCGGTCACTCATCTGTTTCTCCATATCCTGAAGGTCATATTTGCCATATTTCTTACCGGTAACGATGTAGAACTGCGATCCGGAAGACTGACGCTCCGGATTGACCTGGTCTGCCTGACGGGCAGCACTGAGGGCACCTCTCTTGTGGAAATATTTGGGATATACAAATTCGGCGGGAATGTTGTAGCCCGGACCTCCGGCACCCAGCTGGGCGTATTTTTCGGCGTTCTTTGATTCGGGATCACCAGCCTGAACCATAAAATCACGTATTACCCTATGGAACAGAGTGCTGTCATAGAAATGCTCTTCAACGAGCTTTAAGAAATTATCCCTGTGTTGGGGAGTCTCGTTGTAGAGTTTTATGGTGATGTCACCCAGTGAAGTTTTTATAAGAACTTTTGTCTCACTCTCGGCCGGCTGTGCCTTGGCGCTCTGCGAAGATCCGCCTCCACAGGAATTGATAGTTGCTGCCATCAGAATCAATGCTATAAGTTTGTATTTCATTTTGATATGTTTCTTTCTTACAAAGGTAGTCTATTTTTTGTCACAAATAGCCTATCTTTGCGTTAAAGCAAAAAAAGCCAAAAGTTATGCCTCTTTTTCCGGTCGGAACAGAAATTCCGGGTTACTACACTACACCTCAGTGGTTCATCGGCAGAGTGAAATACTGTCATGAGCATAAGGCTGCGGGTATGCTTGAGGCAATAGGCGTTGAATACTTCCTGGCTGAGCAGACTGTAAAAAAGAAATGGAGCGACCGGATCAAGGTATCAAAGGTCCTGCTCCTGCCCAGATACATTTTCATAAGATGCCTTAATTCCAAGCGTGTCGATATACTGCAACGGACGCCCAGTATCACACATTTCATGACGGACCATGAGACAGGACGTGCATCCGTAATACGTGAGGAGGATCTGGAGACATTCCGCAGGATGGTTGGGAATGATGAGCGGCCCGTCACTGTAAGTCCAGTCCAATTGTCTGCAGGTGACCGCGTCAGGGTGAAACAGGGCATTCTGAAGGGCCGCGAGTGCGTGCTCACAGAGATATCCGGAAAGAAATGCTTCGCGGTTGGTCTGGGAATATTGGGATCGGCAAGCGTAGAGTTGCAGCTTTCAGACCTGGAGCCGATAGATGGAGATAATAATGAACAATAACATAAAAACAATCGTATTATGAATATCGCGGTAGCCGGAACAGGTTATGTGGGCCTTTCACTGGCCACATTGCTGGCACAGAAGAATCATGTCACAGCAGTAGACGTCATAAAAGAGAAGGTTGACCTTATAAACAACCGTAAATCGCCCATACAGGATGATTACATTGAGAAGTATCTGGCCGAGAAGGACCTGGACCTTACGGCCACATTGGACGGTGAAAAGGCATATTCCGATGCCGACTTTGTGGTAATTGCCGCTCCCACCAACTATGACAGCAAGAAGAACTTCTTTGATACCAGTCATGTTGAGGAGGTGATAGACCTGGTGCTCAAGGTCAATCCCGATGCAATCATGGTAATCAAGTCAACCATTCCAGTAGGCTATACGGAAAGTGTGCGTGAGAAGTTCTCATACCGCGAGCGCCTGCAGGACGGCACCATGAAAGTGGTTGTGCCCAATATCATATTCGCCCCCGAGTTCCTGCGTGAGAGCAAGGCCCTTTATGACAATCTCTATCCGTCCAGAATCATCGTTGGATTCGATAAAAACGTAAAGCGTCTGGAGGAAGCCGCCCATACTTTTGCCCGCCTGCTGCAGGAGGGGGCCATCAAGGAGAACATTGATACCCTTTATATGGGAACCACCGAGGCCGAGGCCGTGAAGCTGTTTGCCAACACCTATCTGGCTCTGCGCGTGAGTTTCTTCAATGAACTGGACACATACGCCGAGATGAAGGGTCTTGACACCCGTGCCATCATAGACGGCGTGGGCCTGGATCCGCGTATAGGAAACCATTATAACAACCCGTCGTTCGGTTACGGCGGCTACTGCCTGCCCAAGGATACCAAGCAGTTGCTGGCCAATTACAATGATGTGCCCGAGAACCTTATCCAAGCAATTGTTGACAGCAACCGCACACGTAAGGATTTCATTGCCGACCGCGTTCTTGAAAAGGCCGGCTACTACACTGCCAACAGCGCATGGAACGAATCATCGGAGAAGGATATTACCGTGGGCGTTTACCGTCTTACCATGAAATCCAACTCCGACAACTTCCGTCAGAGCTCCATTCAGGGTGTAATGAAGCGTGTCAAGGCCAAGGGAGCCAAGGTAATAATCTATGAGCCAACGCTCAAGGACGGCGATACATTCTTTGGCAGTGAGGTGGTGAACAATCTTGCAGAGTTCAAGCGTCGCTGCAACTCAATTATAGCCAACCGCTATGACTCCTGCCTGGATGATGTTCAAGACAAGGTCTATACCCGTGACCTCTTCCGTCGCGACTGATCAGAAGGTTTTATCTTTGGTGCTGGCCATAATATCCTCCTCAATTACCGCGTCAGTAGCTGGGATAGCCAGGTTTTTGTAGTAATCTTTTCTGAAGTTGACAGGAATTGTATATTTTACCCGTTGGACTTCACCATTCTGCCTGCCGGGTTTCCATTTGGGCATTGCTGATACCAGGCGTAATGCCTCTGCATCAAGAATGGGGTGTACACTCTTTACAACCACCGGTTTTGTGATGGAACCGTCCTTTTCAACGATGAATGTAACCAGGACACGTCCCTGAATATTATTCTCCCAGCAGGAGTCCGGGACAACCATATTGTCTCTAAGGTATCCCATTAGGGCATTAATGCCACCCGGGAACTCCGGTGATTCTTCAACCACCATAAAAACATCCTCCTCACCGGGTGCTTGACTCTTCTGGGCAGATTCAATAGGCTTATCCCAGTCATCGTCACCATCTAAAGATAAAGTCACATATTCAACAACACCATCTGTACAGTCAAGGATATCCGCATCGTCCTCGGCTATACCTTTATTGCCTTGGGCCGGGATTACTTGTTCCTGAACGGCAGGTGTTTGGGTGTTGTCTACCGGAACATCATCGTGTTTGGAGAGCAGGCTGATGGTGAACACCAATGCCATTATGATTGCGGCTACGGCAGGTAGTCCAACTGCAATACTCAGATATGTGCGGCGTCTACGTGCAAAACGCTCCCGTGTTGCCTGCCTGTTGAGGAAAGCATCACGGTCTGTGTCAGGCAGTTTCATCTCATAGCCTTCCAGGCGCTGCTTGAATATATCGTCAAAATCTTTCATTTTCCTGTCCTTTTAAGATAATCATTAACCTGGCTCTTAAGTTGGGCGCGGGCCTTGGCCAGAATGGATGCCGAACCTTTCTCCGTGATACCGATGGCAGCGGCAATATCCTTATGGCTGAAACCGTCTATGCAGTACATGTTGAATACCGTACGCCTGACCGATGGAAGGGCTGCCACCATATCCATCAATACCTGTGCAGGAATATCATCGGCAGCATCGTCATTGGTATCCGGATTTTCCGTTTCCATCGTCTGATCCAGCGGGACAAGACGCAACTTGCTCATCTGGCGCAGACGGTCAATCACAACGTTGACCGTAAGGCGGCGCAGCCATGCGTAGAGTGACCCGTCACCGGAATAACTGAAAGACCGGAAACTGTCCATAGCCTTTATCATGGCGTCATGCATAAGGTCCTGGGCCTCATCGCGGTCAGCCACGTATCGGTAGCAGAGAGCATACAGTCGCGACGCATACTGAGCGTAGAGTTCGCCTTGCGCCTCCCTATCGCCTGCAGTACACAAGCGTGCCAGTTCCTGCTCAGTTCTCATTCAACTTTCAGCTAATCCTTTTTTAGAACGGCAATATACTCAAAATACGTCTTTATATCTGGCTCTTTTGCAGTTTTTCTTTTTGGATTGTATTTAAAAAGCGTTGAATCTTGCTCAGTGAGCAAAAACTTGAAGGGGTATAGTCCCGGAAACCGTCGCCACCCTCGGCGCGTTAGAGGGAGGGGCCCGCGCCCAAAGGGCGTGGGAGGGATAGGCCCTAAGGGCCGTAGTTTCAGAGACTATACCCCTTCAAGTTTTCCTGAAAAGGCAGTCGTCTTTTACTTGTGATCCTGGTTAAAGAGGCGGAGGCGCTCCTCAAGAGCGGGGAACTGGTCATCACGGAAATTTGATGAGCAGCCACGCATGCCCTGGCGGTCACTTCCGGTCGATGACAGTACTATTCCGCTTATTCCGTAGTACAGCAGCTCATGCATAAGCTGCCCGCCCTCCATGGGTGTGCCGTCGGGCAGGTTATAGCCGAAAGTAAAGTAGAATCCGTCACTTACCGGTTCCTCCAGGTCCTTATCGTAAGTGATATGGAATCCGTTGCGCAGCATAGCCTCCTTGATTTTCTCCGACCGGCGTGCATACTCACGGATATCCTCGCGGAACCTGTATGTACCGTCACATGCGGCCTTGAGCATAGCGGCCATAGCGCACTGTACCGAGTGGGTTACGCCCGATGACATAGCGTAAAGCATATCGTATGCATATACGGCCCCAAAGCGGGATATGTTGTAACGTTTCTGCAGAGTCTCAAAATGACGTTCGGCCAGCTTGTCCGATATGCATGCTACAGCTATACGCTCACCGGCGTAACTGAAAATCTTGCTGCCGCTTATCATCATGATGTAGTTATCGGTGTAGTGCGAAACACTAACCTGATAAGGCGGCTGGAAAGGAATACCCAGACCGTCACGACGGAAATCCATAGTCATGTAGGCCAGGTCCTCCAGTATGATGGTATCATATTTTGTAGCCAATCCACCGATGGTTTTTATCTCCTCCTCGGTCAGACACATCCAACTTGGGTTGTTGGGGTTGGAATAGACAATGCAGCAGATATTGCCTTTTTCCAGATAGCTCTCCAGCTTGGGCCCAAGTTTCTCAGCACGGAAACCGGCCACGTCAAACTGGGCGAACTTGACACCCATAACCTGGCACTGCATCTTCTGAACAGGGAATCCCGGGTCAATAAAGAGGATGGTATCCTTCTTAGGGTCAACCTGCGAGCATAGCAGGAATGCGGCGAATGTGCCCTGCATGGCTCCGCAGGTGGGAGTGCAGTGAGAGGGCTGGATATCGGTATTGATGAAAGCCTTTACAAAACGGGCAGCCTGCTCCTTGAGTTCGGTTATTCCCTCAATGTTGGGGTACTTGGAGGCCACTCCGCGGTCCAGGGCCTCTTTCTGTGCCTGGATTCCTACAGCCGCAGCCGGTATTCCTGGTACACCCATCTCAAAATGTATGAACTCCTTGCCGGTCACCTTCTCGGCATTCATGGCGCAGGCCAGCACCTGACGGATGGAGGCCTTGTTCATATCGGTTACCTCAATGCTTTTGAGGAAATCATCTATAACGTTTTTGGGAATAATCGTATTCATCGGTGTTTTTATTCACAGTTACGGCCTATCTCAAGGGCCTTTATGTTCATATCTACAATTGCATCGCCCTTGGCCCCGAATATGGTGCGTACGCTCTGGCACAGTTTGTCAAAGCTTATGCTCTTGAGTGCCTTTGATGCGGCACCCAGCAGTATCATGTTGACTGCCTTGGGCATCTTGTGCTCCTTACCCAGTTCATCGGTATCTATAAGGATAACGTTACCCAGCTCCTTGAGCTCGGCAATGATGGCATCCTTGTCAGGGTAATTGCCAATGTTCACAAAAGGGTTGGATGATGTGATTACCCAGCCGTCCTTGCTAAGATAGTGCTTGTAACGCAGTGCCTCCATGGGCTCCATGGCTATTATGATATCGGCCTGGCCAAGTGATATGAGGTCACTTGCAATGGGCTGGTCCGATATGCGCAGGTTTGACTGAACGTCACCGCCGCGCTGGCTCATTCCGTGAACCTCGGCCTGCTTGATGTAGAGGTCCTCCTCAAGGGCGGCCTGACCTATGACTGTGGCTATAGAGAGGATACCTTGTCCTCCTACGCCTGCAAGAATTATATCTGTCTTCATTTCTGTGCTGCTTTTGCCTTTGCCTTGCGGGCAAGTGTCTGGATACATTCACGGCGCGGTATGATAACCGACAGGCCCTGATACTCAATCTCCTCACGCAGGGTGCGTGTAATCTCCTCCATGTTCTGGGGCAGTGGAACCACAACCTTCAGATGGTCGGGGTCAACGCCTATGCCGCGGCATATAGCCTCAAACTTGTTGGTGCCGGCGCTGTCCTGTCCGCCGGTCATACCGGTGGTCAGGTTATCGGATATGATGATTGTGATGGGAGAGTTCTCATTTACTGCATCCAGCAGACCGGTCATGCCGGAGTGGGTGAATGTGCTGTCACCTATGATGGCCACTGCGGGGAACACGCCTGCATCGGCGGCACCCTTGGCCATGGTGATGCTGGCACCCATATCCACCGTACTGTCCAGAGCCTGAAAGGGAGGCAGGGCTCCAAGAGTATAGCAACCTATGTCGCCGAATACCTTGGCTGTCTTGTAATCCTTGAGCACAATGTTGATGGCCTCATATACCGATCGGTGACCGCAACCCTGGCAGAGGGCGGGCGGACGTGCCACAACGTTTTTGGCTACATCCGGATGCGGCAACGGAGCCAGACCCAGGGCAGCCTTTACAATATCGGGATTGAGTTCTCCCTGACGGGGCAATTCTCCGGTCAGACGGCCTATTATCTTGCAGTCAGAGGGCAGAATACCTGCAACCTGCTCTTCAACGAACGGCTGGCCGTCCTCAATTACCATGATGGAGTCACACTGCTCGGCAAGAGTACGTACGGTCTCTGCCGGTATGGGGTACTGTGATATCTTGAGTACTGGGAAAGGTATGCCCTCGGGGTAGCACTCCGACAGGTAGTTGAATGCGTTACCGCAGGCAATGGCACCCATCTTAAAGCGCTTGGCCTGGGCCTTGAAGCTGTTGAAGGGAGATTCAACAGACAGACGCATAATCTCCGGCTGACGCTCCAGCAGTGAAGCGTAGCGGCGCTTGGCGATAGCGGGCAGCAGCACCCAGTCACGGACACCGCTTACCGGACAGAGGTCATTCTGATTACGCTTTTCCTTAAGAGATACAACGGCGCGTGAGTGGGCCAGACGGGTAACGGTACGCATCAGCACCGGCAGCTTGAGAGACTCCGACAGGTCATAGGCGTATGACATCATATCATATGCTTCCTGCTGTGATGATGGCTCCAGTACCGGTATCAGGGCAAACTTGCCATAGAAGCGGGTATCCTGCTCATCCTGTGAGGAGTGCATCGAGGGGTCATCGGCCACAAGGACTATCAGACCTCCGTTGACTCCGGTGATTGATGAGTTCACGAACGGATCGGCGGCAACGTTCATTCCAACGTGTTTCATGCACACAAGCGCACGCTTGCCGGCAAATGACATACCCAGAGCGGCCTCCATGGCTGTTTTCTCATTGGTACACCAGCGATTGTGTATTTTCTCTGCGGGGTTCTTTTTGCAGTAACCCTGTATGTATTCGGTAATCTCAGTAGAGGGTGTGCCCGGATAAGCGTAAACGCCGCTCAGTCCGGCATCAATTGCACCCTGCGCTATGGCCTCATCGCCAAGTAGGAGTTTTTTCATATATAATGTTTATTCAGCGGTTTTCTCAGCGTCTCTTATTTCACAATAGAATGCAGACTCAGTTGTGTAGATATACGGGAACAGCCAGAGGTAACCTATACCAAGGGTAAGGATTCCCAGAAGGATCCAACCAATGAAACTCAGGCCCAAAAGCAGGAATCTCCATTTGTTTCCTTTCATAAGGGTACGGCTGCGGCGCATTGTATCAATGATGTCAAGCTCGGGATTGTCGACTATGATAAAACTGATCATAGAGTACATAAGACCAATCCAGATGCAATATACAAGTGCTACAATAGTCAGAATGACGGCAGCTACACCACTCTGTAATACTAATCCTACCAATACCAGGATTATTATGGCCGGAACAAGTATCAATGCAATCAGTATTCCGGCACATAAATAAACCAGAACTATGTGAAGATAATGCTTGCCGAAGGCCAGTTTGAAGAAATTCCTGAAAATGGCGTTATCGGCACCCTTGCTTTCAAAGAGAACCCTGAAAGAATTGTAAACACCGATACCCAGAGGCATTGTAAAGAGTATTCCGCCCAGGACCTGAAGTATGGTGACATAGATATTGCCTCCCATTGCCTCCCTGAGAGCGGCAGTGTCATTGGTAAACAGAGCTTCATAATAATCCAGAATATTGGTGCCTGATAACAGTTGAAAAACCATGCTGAAGGCGATGCTTACAACCAGTAGGCCCAATGTAGCCAGAACTGCCTTTCCCCAATTTCCACTGAGGGCAGCAATTGCCTCATCCTTTAGTTGAGATAATCTTTTCATATTATTGGTTTTTTAAAGTTTGACTGATACAAATATAAGGATTTATTTCTCATCGGCATCCATAAGGGAGGTTGATGCGTGTACGGTTACCTGACGCTCGTAGCAATCAAACATCCTGTCAACGTTCTCCTTCTCCTTAACTTTGGTGAATGCGCTTACTATGGGAACTATCACCAGACCGGCTACCATTGAGAGCACACCGGCGTTGATGGGTGATGAGAAGTACGGGTTTATGAATGTGGTCCCCGTGAACGTTCCGTACATGCAGCCGCACATGATGGCCACACCCACGATGAAACTGGTCCAGACTGATGCCTTGGTGGTCTTTTTCCAGTAGAGTCCATAGAGGAACGGAGCCAGGAAAGCACCTGCCAGAGCACCCCAGCTGATACCCATAAGCTGAGCAATAAAGGTAACAGAGCTCTTGGCCTGAATGATGGCCAGAACTGATGATACTGCAATGAAGAACACCACCAGCAGACGGATGGAGAGCAGCTGAGATTTCTCGGTCATGCTCTTGCCGCCCTTGGCAAGCGCCGGCTTGATGATATCCAGAGTCAGGGTTGAGCCCGATGTCAGAACCAGCGACGAGAGGGTTGACATTGATGCTGATAGCACCAGGATGATAACCACGCCGATCATCAGGTCGGGCAGGGTTTGGAGCATTGAAGGTACTATGCTGTCATAGATGGGGCCCTTGGCTCCATACTCTATCTTATCGGCATACAGACGGCCGAATCCGCCCAGGAAGTAGCATCCGCCGGCCACGATGATGGCAAAGAATGTGGAAATGAATGTACCCTTGCGTATGGCGGCCTCGTCACGGATAGCGTAGAACTTGCCAACCATCTGGGGCAGACCCCATGTGCCAAGTGATGTTAGCAGAACCACGCCCAGCAGATATATGGGCTGCGGGCCGAAGAACGATACAAAGGCTCCGTTCAGCGCAGGTGCGCTCTCGCTCTGAAGCTGTGACAGTTTCTCGATTGCTGCGGTGAATCCGCCGTTTCCGTTAAGTACTGACAGGATTACGGCAACTATACCGACCAGCATTATCATACCCTGGATGAAATCATTTACGGCTGTTGCCATGTATCCGCCCACCAGCACGTAGATACCGGTAAGGATAGCCATACCCAGCACGCACCAGCTGTAGTCAATGCCGAATGACAGTCCGAACAGACGTGACAGTCCGTTGTAAAGTGATGCGGTATAAGGAATAAGGAATACGAACACTATAACCGATGCAGCCACCTTGAGAGCTTCGGAATTGAAACGCTGCCCGAAGAAATCGGGCATGGTGGCGCTCTTTAGGTACTGTGTCATAAGGCGTGTGCGGCGGCCCAGGATTCTCCAGGCCAGAAGTGAACCTATCAGGGCGTTGCCAAGTCCTATCCAGGTAGCGGACAGGCCATATTTCCAACCGAACTGACCGGCATATCCCACGAATATTACGGCCGAAAAGTAAGATGTACCGAAAGCGAATGCGGTAAGCCAAGAGCCCACCTTGCGGTCACCCAGGACAAATCCCTGCACATTATTGGCTGTCTTGCGGCAATAAATTCCTACGCCAATCATTACGGCGAAGAACAGAATCAGAATGAGAATCTTTAAAAACATGGTTTATGCGAAGTATTAAGTAATATTAGTTACATATTTATAAAAAAGAAGGGAATGAATCATCATTCCCAACCCTGAATAAGTGTAAGACCATTCTCAGTGGCCACCCGTTCCGCTATTTCAAGACTTGCAGGACGTATGATAAGCACAAGTTTGCCGTCTTTGTGGAACGTGTAGAGGTAGCTGATGGAGCAACCTCCCGATGTCAGTGCATCCACAGCATCGGCAAAGGCGGCGGTATCTGGCTCCACCTGGATGGCCAGCACTTCATTGAGGTTGACCAGATGTCCGTTCTCTGTAAGGAGAGCGGATGCCTTTTTCTGGTCCGATGTAATCAGACGCAGGATTCCGTATTCTGTGGTATCGGCCACTGATGCGGCCTGGATCTCTATGTTCTGGTTCTTGAGTGCGTTGAAAATGTCGCTCAGCTTACCGCGCTGGTTCTCAAGGAATATTGAAATCTGCTTGATAGTCTTCATAAATCGGTCCTTTATTAATGGTTGTTACGCAAATCATTCACTCTCTTGGCCTTGCCGTCCGACTGCGGGATTACGCCCTTGCCTACCAGCTTGACCTTAGGAGTAAACAGCAGTTCATCCTTGAGTCGGCGGGTAATCTCCTTGGTCAGGTTCTGCAGCATGCCGAAATCATCGGTAGCCTTGGCCAGCTCGGCTTCGATGGTCATCTCATCGTTATCGCCGATGGTCTCAATAGTAATAAGGTAGTCCGATGCAAGCTCGGGGAACTGCATCAGTATCTTCTCAATCTGGATAGGATAGAGGTTTACACCCTTCACGATGAGCATATCGTCGCTGCGGCCCTGGAAACGTGCCAGACGGACATGAGTACGTCCGCAAGGGCAGTCACCCGGCAGGATGCGGGTAAGGTCACGTGTGCGGTAACGGAACAGCGGCATGGCCTCACGGTTGAGTGTGGTCAGTACCAGCTCGCCCAACTGGCCCTCAGGAACGGGTTCCAGAGTCTCTGGATCAAGTATCTCAACTATGTAGTTATCCTCCCAAATGTGCATACCGTTCTGCTCCTGACACTCAATGGCCACGCCGGGGCCGCACATCTCGCTCATACCGAAGTTGTTGTAAGCCTTGGCTCCCCAAATCTCCTCAATGCGCTTGCGCTGAGCCTCGGAGTGGGGCTCGGCACCGATAATCAGAGTATGAACTGTAGTGTTGCGCGGGTCAATACCTTCTTCCTGGAATGCGGCAGCCAGACGTGTTGCATAAGAAGGGATGCAGTGCAGTGCGGTAGTACCGAAGTCTGTGATGAACTTTACGTGACGCTTGCTGTTACCGGCACCGGCAGGCACGGTCAGGGCACCCAGACGCTCTGCCGCATACTGTATGCCCAGACCTCCGGTAAACATACCGTAACCGGATGTATTCTGGATTATGTCAGTGTTGCGCAGACCTATGCAGTACATGGAGCGTGCCATAGCATCGGCCCACTCGTCAAGGTCCTTCTGAGTGTGCAGGATTACAGTGGGATTACCTGTGGTGCCGCTTGATGAATGCAGACGTACTACCTTCTCCAGAGGAACGGACTTGATGCCGAACGGATATGTGGCACGCAGGTCATTCTTTGTGGTAAACGGAAAGCGCTTGATGTCCTCTACGGACTTTATACTATCCGGGGTGATACCAAGTTCCTTGAATCTGGGGGCATAGAACTGACTGCCCATAGCTATCTCGACGGTTTTTTTGAGACGCTCCACCTGCAGCTTTTCCAGTTGCTTGCGGGGCATTGTCTCAATCTCCTCGTTCCAGTACTTACTGTTCATATTTGTATTATTATGCGTTGTTTCTGTAATCGCGATGCAAATTTATAAAATTTTGTCCAGTTCGTCAAGCAGATAATCCTCTCCTTTGTCACTTATTCCTACATAATAATGCAAAGGTTCATCGCATTCTATACCTTTTGAAACGAATGCCCGCCCCTGGATATCCTTGTATCTCTTCTGTTCAAGTTCCGGCATAATCAATATGGCTGTCACACCGTTGGGATATTCCACGGCATAGCCTTTATCCAGTTCCCTTACTGTACCTACATGAGCAGTGGATAGTTCTGCGGCAATGTTCAAAAGATCAAATTCGCCAGTATAGTAGTCTGTAACCGCCATTATCGGGCTATCTCTGAAAAGGGTTATCTGCTTGTCCTGTGTGATGGGGACATTGAAAATGGTCATTGGGTCATGTTGCAGGTGAATGACAATCCTGTCCGGTGTCTCAATCAGTATCTCCGCCTTACTGTATCCGTTCTTGGGCGCATACATGCCTGACGTGCCCATCGGAAACGATGCACCATACCCCAGCGAATAATTATCGTAAGGCATCTCTATGGTCCGTCCGTCGCTGCATCTGACGAATGCCTTGAATCCGGGATAATCCACCCTTTTGCCCTTTGAGTCCGTATCGGTCCTGAACCCTATCGTACCGTTCATCCATGCTATGCTTCGGTTGCTGACCTCAAGTCTGAACCCTTTGCCGACATCAGAGCAGCCTATGAGAGCAGAGGCTGCCAGAATCAGAAACATTAATCTTTTCATTGTGCAGAATATGCCAAAGCGTATGCCTTGATTTGTTTCAACATGGAAAGGAGTCCGTTGCTGCGGGTGGGAGAGAGGTGTTGTGTAAGACCGATGGCATCGATAAAGTGCACGTCGCTGTCCAGTATCTCCTGCGGTGTATGGTCGGACAGTACACGGATAAGCAGTGCAATCAGTCCCTTGGTGATTATGGCGTCACTGTCTGCCTCAAAGTGAACCAGTCCATCACGCATTTCGGCATGTAGCCACACGCGGCTCTGGCATCCGTCTATCAGATTATCCTCGGTCTTGTAAGCCGGATCCAGCGGCGGCTGTCCAGAACCAAGGTCTATTATCATCTGATACTTGTCCATCCAGTCGTCAAACGCGCTGAACTCCTCAATCACCTCTTCCTGTAAATCCTCTATGCTCATGGCTTCTCATTGTAAATTACTTCCAGAAGCGTCTTTCCGACAGCTTCAAGAACATGCTTGTCAATATTATCAATAATGTCGCTGGTTGTGTGCCATGTGGGGCCGAAGGTACTCTGCTCACAATTGGGCAGATATGGCACGATATCGATGGCAGGTATTCTGGCGATAGTATTGATGAAGTAGTGGTCATCGGTTATATAGCCTCCTTCGGAAGGGTTGAACAGAGAGCTGTATCCCAGTCTGGCCGCAGTGTTCCATACCCTGTCAACAACTTGCTTGGCAAAATAGACAGAGTATCTCTCGCGGCTGAATCTGGCTCCCTTTCCGCCCACCATATCAAGCAGGATGGCATAGCGGGCCTTATAACCCTTGACATGGGGATTTCGGGCCCAGTATTGCGTACCCAATCCCCAGTAACTCTCCAGTTGTTCGCCCTGGAAACTTTCCCCGGGTCCCCAATCCTCGGCATCAAAGAATATGCAGTCAACACCTACCTGAGGCGCTTTTTTCTGTAATTGACGTGCGATTTCAAGGATTACTCCCACACCGCTGGCTCCGTCATTGGCTGCATCAACAGGTTTCATCCAGTTGGCGGGGTCAGGGTCATTGTCCGCCCAAGGACGGCTGTCCCAATGTGAACAGATAATTATGCGGGTGGGCGATTCAGGGTTATAACTGCCAATTATGTTGTAACCCCTTATCCTGGTCTTGTCAAAAGTAACAGTCTCAAAACCCTGCATGAAAGTCTCGGCTCCAAATTGTTTGAGTTTTGTCATCAGCCAGGCGGCACAGTTCTGCTGGGCGTCAGTATTGGGTACACGTGGCCCGAAATCAGTCTGTTTTTTGATGTAACTGAATGCGCTGTCTGCACAGAACCCGCTCTTGGCAGTATCTGCAACGCTTACGGTAGCGGTTACTTTACGGCCTCCGCATGAAAGAGCCAGGAGGGCAAGAAGCAGTGGAATTGTAAGTCTTTTCATTACCGGTTGAGTTTCCAGGTTGCTCCGTCCTTGGTGTCTTTTATCTCAAATCCAAGAGCGGTCAGTTCATTTCGTATCTTGTCGCTGGTTGCCCAGTCCTTGTTGGCCTTGGCTATGGCGCGCTGTTCAAGCAGCATATCCACAACTTTGCCGAATGCCTCCTCCCTGCCGGTTCCGCCGCCCTCTTCGGCTTTGATTCCCAGTATATTAAAGAGAAATGTGTCAAACAGGCTCTTAAGTTCTGCCACATCAGCTGAATTGAGTTTTGCGTGACCGTCAACTGCCTGATTGATAACCTTGGCGGCATCAAACAGGTGGCTTATCACTATAGGTGTGTTAAGGTCATCGTCCATGGCCTCATAGCACTTGGTCCTGAATTCGCCAACGCTTACGGAACTCTCTGCTGAAGGCTGTATACGGTCTATGGCATTGTAGGCCTCCATGAGGCGGCTCATAGCCTTCTCTGCAGCTATCAGGGCGTCGTTGCTGAAGTCAACCGTGCCGCGGTAGTGGGCCATCAGTATGAAGAACCTTATGGTCATGGGGCTGTAGGCCTGTTTAAGATTGGGATTCTGACCGGTAAAGAACTCGTTCAGGGTTATGAAATTACCAAGTGACTTGCCCATCTTCTGACCGTTTATGGTAATCATGTTGTTGTGCATCCAATAATGCACTATGTCATGACCCTGGCTGGCTACTGCCTGGGCAATCTCGCACTCGTGATGCGGGAATATAAGGTCCATTCCGCCTCCGTGTATGTCAAAACGCTCTCCCAGATACTTGCGGCCCATTGCGGTGCACTCGCAGTGCCAGCCGGGAAATCCGTCGCTCCAGGGTGACGGCCAGCGCATTATGTGCTCGGGCTGGGCTTTTTTCCAGAGTGCAAAGTCTGCAGGGTTGTGTTTCTCCTCCTGACCGTCCAACTCACGGGTGGTGTTGAGCACATCATCCAGGTTGCGGCCCGACAGTATGCCGTAGTGATGCTCCTTGTTATATTTGTTTACGTCAAAGTAGATGCTGCCCTGGCTCTCATAAGCGTAGCCGTTGTCAAGTATCTGCTTTACAAGTTCAATCTGCTCTATTATATGGCCCGATGCGTGCGGCTCTATGCTGGGCGGCAGTACGTTAAGCATCTCCATAGCCTTGTGGTAGCGCAGTGTGTAGTACTGAACCACCTCCATGGGCTCCAGCTGCTCCAGACGGGCTTTCTTGGCTATCTTGTCCTCGCCCTCATCGGCATCGTGCTCCAGATGGCCTACATCGGTTATGTTGCGTACGTAACGTACCTTATAGCCCAGATGCTGCAGGTAACGGAACAGTATATCGAATGTGATGGCCGGACGGGCATGACCCAGATGCGGGTCGCCATAAACGGTGGGGCCGCACACGTACATGCCTACGTGAGGCGGGTTCAAGGCTTGGAACAACTCTTTCTTCCTTGTCAGGGTGTTGTAGATGGTCAATTTGTTTTCCATATCATTTATTCATTGTTTCTTCTATTAATTCAAGGAGGTGCTCCACGGCATTCTCCTCGGGAATATTCTTCTCTATGCACTCTTTGCCCCGGTAAAGGCTTATGCGGCCGCGGCCTGCGCCTACGTAGCCGAAATCGGCGTCGGCCATCTCGCCGGGGCCGTTTACTATGCAGCCCATAATGGCAATCTTTACGCCTTTAAGATGCCCTGTGGCGGCTTTTATGCGTGCAATTGTATCTTCAAGATTATAAAGTGTTCGTCCGCAGCCCGGACAGGAGATGTATTCCGGCTTGCTGAATCTGATGCGTGCTCCCTGAAGGATGGCATCCTCTGTGGATTTGATCTGGGAGGCGGTCATATTGGGGTTGGTCAGTTTCAGGTCAGCGGCTTTACCGTCAATAAGCAACGCACCGGCGTCCATGGCGGCGTGTAACTGGAAATCCTCCAGCGAAGAGTCGTTGTAAGACAACTCAAGGATACCATTCTCAATGTGTGCCGATGCACGGACCTGTGCACTGACGGCTGCATAATCAACCAGTTCGCGGGCTACCGGAATCTCACGCTCGGGAGCTTCGGACAAAGATACACGGATAGTGTCGCCTATGCCTTCGGCCAGCAATGCACCTATGCCGATTGCGCTTTTGATACGTCCGTCCTCGCCCTCACCGGCCTCAGTCACACCCAGATGGATGGGGAACGCCATTCCCTCACGGTCCATCTCCTTAACCAGCAGCCTGACGGTATCAATCATGACAACCGTGTTGCTTGCCTTGATGGATATCACCACGTTCATGAACTGCTGCTCCACACAGATGCGCAGAAATTCCATGCAGCTCTCCACCATACCGGCCGGAGTATTGCCGTAACGGCTCATGATGCGGTCTGACAGTGAGCCGTGGTTGACGCCTATGCGTATGGCGGTGCCGTGTTCACGGCATATATTCAGGAACGGGATAAAGCGGTCACGTATACGCTGTATCTCCTGTGCGTATTCTGCATCAGTGTATTCCAGATGTCTGAACGTACGTGCCGGATCCACGTAATTGCCCGGGTTGATGCGCACTTTCTCCACATAACGGGCGGCCACGTCGGCCACGGCGGGATTGAAGTGGACATCGGCTACCAGCGGAGTGTTGTATCCGCGTGCTGTAAGGCCCTCGCGGATAAGCCGCATGTTCTCGGCCTCACGAGTGCCTTGGGTGGTCATACGCACCAGTTCGCCGCCTGCCTCAATAATACGGATGGCTTGCTCTATGCAGCCTTGTGTATCCATTGTGGCAGTGGTGGTCATGGACTGAAGCCGTATGGGATTGCTGCCGCCTATAGCGGTACCTCCCACACTTACGCTTATGGACTTACGGCGGTTATATACGCTCATCAGTTGGTCTTGTAGTTGTACTTAACCTGACTTAGTTCGGCATTGGCTTTCTCAATCTTCTCCTTCAGACCCTCCTTGTGTGAGGCAAGTCTGGCAGCCAACTCGTTATCGGCTAAGGCCAGGATCTGTGCGGCCAGGATCGCAGCGTTCTGTGCGCCGTTCACGCCTACTGTGGCTACGGGTATTCCGGGGGGCATCTGTATGATGGAGAGCATGGCATCCAGTCCGTCAAGCATACCTTTGATAGGTACGCCGATAACCGGAACGTTGGTATTGGCAGCGATAACTCCCGGCAAGGCTGCAGCCATGCCGGCTGCTGCAATGATTACCTTGATGCCGCGAGCTTGTGCTCCTTTGGCAAACTCTTCGACTGCAGCAGGTGTGCGATGTGCCGATAATGCATTCATCTCAAACGGCACCTGTATACTGTCCAGAAAGACTGCAGCCTTCTCCATAACGGGCAGATCTGATGTGCTGCCCATGATAATGCTTACTACTGGTTTCATATAGTTACTGTTGGCTATTAGCTATTGGCTATTGGCTTTTAATTTTTACGCATCCGTGCTACGGGTATACCTATCTGTTCGCGGTATTTGGCCACTGTGCGCCGGGCAACCTTGAATCCGCGGACAGCCAGAATTTCGGCCAGTTGCTCGTCGGTAAGCGGGTTGCTGTGATCTTCGGAACCGGTCACCTCACGCAGAATGCGATAAATCTCATTTACTGACACAGACTCACCACTCTTTGTCTTGACTCCGTCAGTAAAGAAATCCTTAAGCAGGAATGTCCCGAAATTGGTCTGTATGTATTTGCCGCTTGTCACCCTGGATATGGTTGAGATGTCATAGCCGGTCTTCTCGGCAACATCTTTCAGGATCATTGGCCTGAGCAGAGTCTCATCACCTTCGGTAAAGAAAGGTTTCTGCAGTTCTATTATGGCCTGCATGGTTCGGGTAAGCGTCTGTTCACGCTGTTTCAGGGCCTGTATGAAACCGCGTGCCGAATCCAGTTTGCTCTTGATGTAGACTGCAGCATCACGCTGACTGCCTGAGCCGTTCTTTATCTGGTGCTCCAGCATATCGGTATACTCGCGGCTTACATGCAGTTGGGGTATGTTGCCGTTGTTCAGGACAAAACTCAACTCTCCGTCCGAATTGTCAAGAATAAAATCCGGCACAATGTGCTGACGGCTGTGTCCGACGGTTTCACCCAATGAGCTGCCGGGCCTTGGGTTGAGTTTTATGAGTTCAGCAATCACGGTATCCGTCTGTGACTTATCTATGCCCAGACGTGCCGAAATCTTATCCCAACGCTTGTGTTTGAACTCTTCGAACATAGAGGAGATGACCTTCTCCTGCAAATCCTTTAAGGGTGAATTCTCCTTACGGCGTATCTGTATAAGCAGGCATTCCTGTAAATCGCGTGCGCCTATCCCGGCGGGATCGAACTCCTGTATCACATGCAGGACCTGTTCAATCTCATCGGTCGATGCATCCGTGTCGTGATAGAATGCCAGGTCATCGGATATGGCCTGTAAATCCTTGTCAAGGAATCCGTCATTGTCAATAGAGCCTATTATATAGAGGGCAATCTTCATCTGACGGGGAGTCAGGTCCTGTTCCCTGAGTTGTTCATAGAGTATGTCATAGAATGATCGTGTATCTGCCATAGGAATTTCTGCCATCATACCAGACCTTCCGTCCGGATCACGGTCATACCAGTCATCGTCATCTGTCCAGTCATCACGGCTGTCATCGGCAGGGAGACTGTTATCAGTATAAATATCCTCTCCCTGATCATCGTTGCGCAGATCGTCGTCACTGTCCTGTGCCGACAGTTCAGCAGGGCCGTCCTCAAGAGCCGGGTTATCATTCAGTTCGGACCGTACATGTTCCTCAAGTTCAATAGTGGACAAAGCAAGCAGACGTGCCTCAAGCACCTGTTGGGGCGAGAGGGTCTGTATCTGCGTCTGTGACTGGGTCTGAACCTGAGTCTGTGTATTGCTTAATCCGGCCATTATTATTAAGGTATGATCAATAATGGAAACTGCTGCCACCTATGAACTCGCGTACCAGTGATGTAGGTGGCAGATTCTGACTGGGGATGGTTTTAAACAGTTTAAGGAAATCCTTGAGTTGCTGAGCCTTGGCATATTCGGGGCTGTTCTCCGGAACTTCGTCAAGCAACGGGGTCACCATATCCTTGATGACCGCAATCTCAAAAATCATGGCCGAATTGAACATTGCATCTGCATTCTCCTGATACGGGAATATCCATTTCTCCTCGCCGGCGCGTACAGATGCCCATCGGGCAATTGTATCCTGGGCCGAATAACTGCGGTACTTGTGGTCGCGTGTGATACGCCGCAGCAGGCGGTTATCGGTGGTGGGTATGTAATTGTGCTGGTCTATGCGAATGCAGGTCAGTGCTGATACGTATACCAGGAAACGGCTGTCGGCCGGGATATCGGGCATCAGGTCAGGGTTGAGAGCATGGATACCCTCAATGAGCAGTATGTCATTGTCGCCCAGGGTCATCTCCGGGTCAGTGAATTCACGTATGCCGCCCTTCTTGAAATTGAAACGCGGCGGCATTATGCTCTTGCCTGCAAGCAGTTCCTTGAGCTGCTGGTTAAAGAAAGGCAGGTCTATGGCGTAGAGTGACTCAAAGTCATGCTCACCGTTCTCATCAAGCGGAGTATGGTCACGGTCCAGGAAATAGTCGTCAAGAGAGAGTACCTTGGGAGTAAGACCGTGGGCCATCAGCTGTACCATCAGCCGCTTGCTGAAAGTGGTCTTGCCCGATGACGACGGACCTGAAACCATTACCAGTTTGAGTCCTTTGCCCTCATTCCTGCGTTTCACGATCTGGTCTGCTATATGTACTATCTTTTGTGACTGAAGCGCCTCGGCCACATTTATTATCATGTTGGTCTCTCCTTTGGAGATGGCATTGTTAAGTTTTCCCAGTGTGGAGAACCCCAATATCCGCATCCAATCATGATGCTCCTTGAATATCTCAAACATCTTATCCTGACGGATTAGCGGCTCCAACTGGTCGGGGTCGTTCTTGTCCGGCAGGCGCACAAGTACACCGCCGGACATCGGTTCGAGACCGAACACCTTCAGACACCCGGTGGCGGGAGGAAGAATTCCGAAAAACCAGTCGGGGAGGTCTTCGAGAGTGTAATAACTTGTGTATATGGTCCCTATGCTGCGGAGCAGTCTTACAGTGTCTTTACGGCCAGCATGCTCCATAATATCTGCAACATCAAGGGTGTGTGCCGTATGCTTTATGAAAGGAATGTTTCGGCCTATGATGCTGCCCATCCGTTCACTTATCAGGGTGACATCCTCATCAGTAATTTCATGGTCAATATCCACCGGGCAATAAAAGCCTTTTGATATGGCATTCGAAACCCTTATCCTACCGCCAGGGTATAGTTCAGAGACTGCCTTATAAAGCACAAATACCAGTCCTAACAAATATGAACGGGCGCCCATGCTGCTGGTAGCGTCAAGGAATTCAACGTCACAGTCTTCATAGACCTTTGCCCCCATATCCATGATTTTGCCGTTGGCGCATACGCAAACCGGACAGCCCTTGAGTGTCAGCGCCAGACGGTTGAATATCTCCTCAAATGAGACTCCCGGGTCAAAACTCTCTGTTTTCTTGTTGTTTAAGCAATATATTTCCATAATATCAGGGATATTTTGGTTTTGAAATTCAAAAATACTGTATTTTTCGGTATACTTAAAGCGCGGAATGCAAAACTTTCTTTTTGAATCAAAATCGGTTAAACTCCTTTTTTTGCACTATATTTGCACAAATTTTCTTGTAAACAGATATTTAACAGATAAGAAAAAATGAAAAGACTTAATGTTTTGGTGGCCGGCATGGCCATTGCCGTACTTGCTTCATGCGGCGGCACAGGGACCGGAAAAGTTAAGATGAATGACGTAAAGGACACTATCTCATATGCAATCGGTATGGGTCGTGCAGTACGTGTATACAGGGATCAGTTACCTGGAGATATCATTGATTCCGTTACAATCAAATCATTCGTCAAAGGTTTCATGGAGGCAGCCTCAAATCCTGAGGATAATGCAAAACTGGCATATGCCCTTGGTTTTGAGATTGGTTGTCAGGAGATGAGCCAGGCATATGTAGGTCTGAGTGAAAATCTGTTTGGTGCAGGTGAGGAATTCAACAAGAGTAACTATCTGGCAGGTTTCAGTGACGGTATCCTGGGTCAATGGGACGTTATGGGCTTTGAAGAGGCAGATGAGACAGCCAGCCGTCTGTATGAAGTACTGCTCCAGAAGCAGTTTGACAAGGTTCGTGAGGAGAACACCGCTTTTTATGAGGCACAGGCCAAGGAGAATGATGTCGTAAAGACTGCCAGCGGACTCCTTTATAAGGTCATCAAGTTAGGTGACGGTGGTCCCAAGCCTACAGCCACAAGCGACGTAAGGGTTAAGTATCGCGGTGAGTTCATTGACGGCAAGGTATTTGATGAGTCTACAACTCCCGTACAGTTGAATCTTGGAGGCGTTATCAAGGGTTGGACAGAAGGACTCCAGCTGATGAGCGTAGGTGACAAGTACAAGTTTATCATACCTTACAACCTGGGTTATGGCGAGAATGGTTATGGAACTGATATCAAGCCCTACTCAACCTTGATTTTTGAGGTGGAACTTGTAGAAATTATGTGATAGCCCGCCAGCAAGGCTAAAGAGAGGGAGCGTCTGACGTTCCCTCTTCTTTTTTTGTCATTTTGTTATTGAAAGTGTAGCATTGTAATTGTTTTTTGTCTATTTTTGGTTCAGATTATCCTTTATTCATTATTTTTTGCTTACAATATGAGTGTAAAAAAGACCGTTCAGCCAACAGAGAGAATGGATTCCCTGGACAGAAAAATCCTTAGTATCATATCACAGAACGCCCGTATTCCGTTCCGCGATGTGGCAGCGCAGTGCGGCGTATCGCGTGCAGCCATACACCAGCGCGTTCAGCGTATGTTTGATGATGGCATCATAACCGGTTCGGGTTACCATGTAAATCCACGCAGTATCGGTTATAACACATGTACTTATGTAGGTCTTACCCTTGAGAAAGGATCCATGTACCATCAGGTTGTGTCAGAGCTGGACCAGATACCCGAGGTGGTTGAGAGCCATTTTACCACAGGACGTTATACCATGATGATAAAGCTTTATGCTCGTGACAACTCACATCTGATGGAGCTTATCAACGGTCGCATTCAGGAGATTAAAGGTGTCACAGCCACAGAGACCCTGATATCGCTTGATGAGAGTATCAAGAAAGAGATACCCATAAACGAGTAGGGGCATGTCCAAGGCAGACCAACTTGAAACCCTGATCGGAAACATCAATTCAGGAACAGAGCCGTTAGGCTGGAGAGCACCGCTGATAGGGATAAGCGGTAATTTCAGGGATGGGGACTGTACTCTGGCCCAGGCGTACTATATGTCTGTGGTTGAGGCCGGAGGAACCCCTGTTGTAATACCCTCATATGACAATGAGCAGGCACTGGTCTCATTGCTTGAGAGACTTGACGGGATTGTTCTTTCCGGAGGAGCGGATATAGATCCGGATTTTCTGGGCGAAGAACCATTGGACTGCGTCTCCATTAACCCTCGTCGCGATATGCAGGAGCTTACGCTGGTCCGTCTGGCTGTTGACCGTCAGATACCTCTGCTGGGCATTTGTCGCGGAATTCAGGTACTTTCTGCCGCACTGGGCGGAAAGCTCTATCAGGATATCTGCACACAGCATGACAGGCCTTGCATAGAACACAGCCAGACCATCGCCCGAGGCCTGCCTTCGCACAGTGTAAGCATAGAAAAAGGCTCACTCCTATATACAATCCTTAAGACCGACAGACTGGCCGTCAACTCATTCCATCATCAGGCCGTAAAGGAGGTCCCGGCCGGATTCCGCGTTACCGCAACAGCCCCCGACGGCATAATTGAGGCTATGGAGTCAACGGCATTCCGTGATATAATAGGTGTCCAGTGGCATCCGGAGTGTTTTATCCTGGAGAATGACCGCACCATGATGCCCATATTCAGATGGCTCATAGATAAGGCTGGTCTTTATAATCATGCCAGACAACTGCACAACCGCACCATTATCCTGGACAGCCATTGTGACAGCCCTATGTTTTTTGACAGAGGCGCACACTTTTACACTAAGGACCCTGGTGTTACGGTTGATTATGAGTATGTGGGAGAGCCATCTCCGGACGGTAGTCTCACATTCAGATACAATCCTTTGGTGGACCTGCATAAGATGACCTGCGGCCGTCTTGATGTCAGTTTCATGGTGGCATATCTGCGTCAGGAGGGGCGTGATCCGGAATCGCTGGCTGCCGCAACCGCCAAGGCTGACCGTCTGCTAACTCTGATAGATGACCGTATAGGTGAGTGCAGCGGTTACGCGTCTGTCGCCACCACTCCCCATGAACTGTGGCAAAACAAGTTAAAGGGTATAAAAACAATAGTCAAGGGTATAGAGAACGGATATGCTGTAGGTCTGGATGTGGATAACGTGGACCGTTTCAGCAAGAGAGGAGTGGCTTATATGACACTCTGCCATAACGGAGACAATGACCTGTGTGATTCACATAAGGGCAATCAGGAGCACAACGGTCTTTCCGATCTGGGCAAGCGCGTTGTTGAACGCATGAACAAGTTAGGGATGATGGTGGACCTATCGCATGCATCCGAAAAGAGTTTCTGGGATGCGCTGGAGTGCAGCACCAAGCCTATCATCTGCTCTCACTCATCCAGCCGCGCGCTCTGCGACCATACCCGTAACCTGACTGATGACCAGATGCGCGCCCTTGCGGCAACAGGTGGCGTGGCTCAGGTGTGTCTATATAGCGGCTTCCTTAAAAAAGGTGGTAACGCTACGGTTACCGATGCCATCAGACACATAATGCACATGATTGATGTAATGGGAATCAACCATGTAGGCATCGGCTCTGATTTTGACGGTGGCGGCGGATTACCGGGCCTTGAGGATGCCTCATGGTTTATAACACTGACAGAGCGCCTGATATCCGAGGGACTCAGTGATACAGACCTCTCCTGCCTGTGGGGTCTTAACTTTATAAAAGTCTGGAACTCACAGAAACAGGAGAGTTAGTTCAGAACAGGTTACCAAGGATTGTCCTTAGGAGCCGCATCGTCCAGATTGGCGTTGGTCCATTGCTCATCCTGGATATTGGCGCCAGTATTGCCGGTTACGGTATCAAGCACATCATTCAGGTCAAACGAGAATGACTTTATTTGCGCTCTTGCCTGAGTTGACGGTATTTCTCTTTGTTCTTTTCGCGCCGCTCCTGGCGTTCTTTACGCTTGCGTTCTTTCTTTTTCTTTTCGGATTCCGCCTGCCTGGCTTTTTTCTCAAGCCTTTCTATGTTCTTCTTATGTATATCGATTGTCTTTTTCTTGCTCTTGTTCTTGACCAGTTCCTGCGGCTTCTGTTCGGTGAGAGGTGTTTCCTGTACATTCCACAAATCTGTCTCATGTGTCCAGTCCTGTCTGAGTGCCCAGCTTCTTGTTATATACCAGATGCTTTCGGCATGACGTTTTTCATCGTAATCACCGGTATCCCACTTGCCGTTGCCGTTTTCATCATTGAACATTGAGATGAAGTATGTGCCCGGTGTTAGCAGATAGAAAGTGACGTTGCCGTTCTCAACCTTTCCAGAGTTGACAACCTTGCCCGAACTGTTGTGGAGGCGCACCGTGTAACCCGGTTGGGGGTTTGCCACGTTGACAGTAAGGGTGCTGTACATATTGAGTGGGTTGAACTTTAGGGTAGACTCTATCCTGTTGTTATGCAATCCGTAAATTCCCTGTATGCTGGCGGAGTCTATGGTTATCTTGAACGTTTGCTCGGGTTTCCACTCTCCGTAGATGTAGTATCTGAAAATGTTCAGGGGGTCACGTTCCATTTCATAGGGAACGGTTTGCCATACTGTATCTATTTTCTGATACAGATGTACGGCAGAGTCAGACAGGAATGTAACAGGCTCCCTGAAATCAAGCGTAACCTGTTTTAGCACATGCATAGTACCTGAGGTCAAGCTGTATTCCAGGAATTTTGTTTCAGGCTCCAGGAGCTTGACAATGCCTAATGAATCGCCTGCGCGCTCAAGACGGCGGATCTGCCTGTCAAGTTCTTTCTTATCCTGTTCGGCCTTACGGGCTTCTTCCTGAAGTATCTTTGCCCTGCTCTTCTTGGGGATAAGGTTCAGGGTATCAGTTCTTGAAGCCAGATTTCCGGCGGTATCGGTAGCCAGATAGGTTACACTTATGCTCAGTGTATCCTTATAATATGTAAGCGTATCCTTCATCCAGAACGTGAGGGTGTCATAACGTTCACTGTGATGAAGCACGTATGAGTCTTCAATATCAAAGTTCAACCCATCTATCGTGGGCATGGAATCAAGCGGCAGGGCAAATCTGAGAGAGAATTTCTCATGGGTGGGACGCTCTGCCGCGGTCATGTACTGGATAGTGGGCAATGGCTTGAATGCCAGTAATGTTATGTTGTCGGGAAGGTAGTGTGTGTATTGGACAGATATGGTTGTATCAACCCTTCCGTCGGCTGTAAACAGGGTGTCCTGGCGGAATCTCTGTTCGGATGTAGGAATGATGACCGAATCCATCCAGGCTATCATCTCATTGCGCTGTGAGTAGCTGAACGTCTGGTCCATATCCATTACAGCATATATTCTGTATTTGCCCGGTGCAATGCCTCTGACTGTAAAATGACCGCTCTCGTCCGTTCTGGATACCCTTTCAAATGGTTTTGTGGTGAATGCAGAGTCTGAGAGGTCGCTGTGCAGTCCAACTGTTATGCCTTTTACGGGTTCCAGGTCCTCGGCGTTGAGGACGTAACCTGAGACCTCAAGTGTGTCTATGACATCACCCGTACTGAAACGGAAGCAATAGTCACCAAGAGGGTTGCCCTCATTGTTGTCAACAATTCCGTCGGCAAAGTCTATGGAATATGTGGTGTTGGGTTTGAGCGAGTCAAACAGTTCCACCTGGATTTTCTTACCCGTAACCTTGATTTCGGGCTGTTCTGTCTGGGGAGGGGATATGACTACTTTCTCATTGGCGTTCTCCAGCTTGATGAACTCGTTGAAGTCTATGGTCACCTTCCTGGTCTTGACTCCGGTGGCTCCGTTATCAGGATGGCTGCCCGTTATCCGGGGCGGTGTCTCATCAAAAGCACCGCCGTCAGGATTACCTACCGCCGCACAACCTGACAATGCGGCAAAGGTCATTAAAGCCAATGCCGCATTGCAAAATGTACGGGTTATCTGAGGGTTCAATCCTTGAACTTTTTGAATATGACGCATGAGTTATGCCCGCCGAATCCGAAAGTATTGGACAATGCGGCGCGCACCACTCTCTTTTGAGCTTTGTTGAAAGTAAAGTTCATCTGATAGTCTATCTGCTCGTCCTCATCGCCCTCCTCATGATTGATGGTGGGGGGAACGATGTCATTATTGACGGCAAGCACTGTGGCTATAGCCTCAATTACACCGGCACCGCCGAGCAGATGTCCGGTCATGGATTTGGTTGAACTCAGGTTCATGTCATATACATGATCACCGAATACGGCTTTTATGGCCTTGCATTCTGCGATGTCACCCAGAGGAGTTGATGTTCCGTGCATATTGATGTAGTCAATATCCTGGGGTTTCATACCTGCATCGTCAAGGGCTTCCTGCATGACGCGGATGGCTCCGCTTCCTTCGGGATCCGGTGCTGTCATGTGGTATGCATCGGCTGTAGCACCCCATCCTGCAACCTCGGCGTAGATTTTTGCGCCGCGGGCAATGGCGTGCTCATACTCCTCCAGGATAAGGATTCCACCGCCTTCACCCAGTACGAATCCGTCGCGGCTGGCGCTCATGGGGCGCGATGCCGTCTCAGGTGAGTCATTGCGGGTGGAGAGTGCGTGCATTACTCCGAATCCGGTTATTCCGCAGTCTCCAAGTGCGGCCTCGGCACCACCGGTGACAATGACGTTGGCTTTACCCAAACGTATCATGTTAACGGCATCAATGATGGCGTGTGTGCTGGATGCACAGGCCGATGAAGTTGCGTAATTGGGACCCTTGAGCTTGTACATGATGGATATCAGTCCCGAAGCTATGGAACCCAGGATTCTGGGCACAAAGAACGGGGTGACCTTGAGTTCCTGACCAAGTTTCTTCTGTTCATGGATGGTATCTATACCCTCCTCGAAGGAGTCCACACCGCCCATACCGAAACCAAGGATTACGCCTATGCGGTTAAGGTCCTCTTTCTCCAGATCAAGGGCCGAATCCTGTATGGCCTGGACAGCCGAAGCCACTGCAAAATGACTGTATTTGTCAAGTTTGCGCGCCTCCTTGCGGTCCATATACTGTGAGATGTCAAAGTTCTTGACCTGACATCCTATCTTGACCTTGGTCTGTATGGCGTTGGTGTCAAAATTGGTAATAGGACCGGCGCCGCTCACACCCTTCAAGGCATTATCCCAGAATTCGGGAATAGTATTGCCTATAGGGTTGACGGTCCCCAGTCCGGTTACGACAACTCTTTTCAGATCCATCTTTATGAAAGGAAGATTGCTGATTACTTGGTAGCTGCCTGGCTGATGAGCTCAATAGCCTCACCTACGGTTGTGATCTTCTCAGCCTGATCATCGGGAATTGAGATGCCGAACTCCTTCTCGAACTCCATGATGAGCTCTACGGTGTCCAGTGAATCTGCACCCAGGTCTGCTGCGAAACTAGCCTCGGGAGTAACCTCTGATGCCTCAACACCAAGTTTGTCAACGATGATAGCCTGAACTCTCTCTGCAATCTGTGAATCTGCCATAATTGTAATTTTTAAGTATTAAGAATGAATTTGGCTGCAAAGAAACCCATTTTCGGCAAGCGTCACAAACAAAGGAAAAACAAAACGGAGTGTTGATGCACAAAACCCGTCAGCGTGTGCAATGCGATTTGGGCTCCAATGGTTGCCTATTCAGAAAATATCAGTTACTTTTGCATATCCTTAAGTAAGAAGCTATAACAGTCATGACATTCAGCCAGGAAAGTTTTGAGGTTTTTGAGCGTGCCATCAGGGACTATCACAAGACCGATGACGTTGATACTCCCATTGTCAATCCGTACCAAGCCAAGAGCATCAGTTACTATCTTTATCTCAAGAATTGGATTGATACCGTACAATGGCATCTGGAGGACATCATACGCGACCCTGGGATTGACCCAGTAAAGGCTCTTGTCATAAAACGCCGTATAGACCGTTCCAATCAGGAACGCACAGACCTGGTTGAGCTGATAGACAGCTATTTCCTGGACAGGTTCAGTGGTGTTAAGACACTTCCGGACGCCACTATCAATACCGAGAGTCCCGCATGGGCTGTTGACCGTCTCTCAATTCTGGCTCTCAAGATATTCCACATGAGTATTGAGGCGGGCCGTACCGATACTCCAGCTGATCAGCAGAAACGTTGCAGGGAGAAACTGTCGGTGCTCCTGGAGCAGAAGAAAGACCTTTCGACCGCCATTGATATGCTGTTGGATGATATGGCTGCCGGACGCAAGTACATGAAAGTCTACAAGCAGATGAAAATGTACAACGACCCCACCTTAAACCCTGTTCTCTACGGACAGAATGGATCCAAATAAACCCAAATACAAGAATGTACTGTTAATCCGCTTCTCCGCAATAGGAGACGTGGCAATGACTGTTCCTGTAATTCATTCCCTTGCTACGGCCTATCCCGATGTGCAATTCACCATGCTGTCAAACGTAAGGTTCGCCCCTTTATTTGAGCACCTGCCTGACAATGTTACATTTATGGGTGTGGACCTCAAGAGGGATTATCATGGCTTTGGAGCAATGCTCAAGCTATTCCATAAGCTTAGCAGGAATCATTTTGACGCTGTGGCAGACCTTCATGGAGTTTTGCGTACTACTGCTCTCTCAATATTCTTCAGGTTGAGTTTCAGGAAGGTAAGCCGGATAAACAAGGACCGTGGCTTACGTAAGCGTATGACACGCCTCAAGAATAAGGACCTGTCAAATAAGACCACATCTTTTGAACGTTACCGCCAGGTCCTTGAAAATCTAGGGTTTAAGTTTAATCTTGATTTCAGTTCCATATTCGGGCCAGACGGCGCGGACCTGTCAGGAATTTATAATATAGTAGGCGCTAAGGACTGTAAGTGGATTGGAGTGGCTCCTTTTGCAGCCCATAAGGGCAAGATTTATCCGCTATACCTCATGGAGGATGTGGTGTCCCAGATTGACAGTGCCTGTCTGTGCCGCCAGTTTGTGTTTGCCTATGGCAAGGAGCGTGTCCTTGTCGAGGAGTGGGCCCGTAAATACCGTTCGGTAGAGATAATAGACACACGTCTGGGTATGGAAGGTGAACTTGTTCTGATGAGCCACATGGATGTAATGTTGGCCATGGATTCATCAAACATGCATCTGGCATCGCTTACCGGTACGCCTGTGGTTTCAATATGGGGAGCCACACATCCTGTTGCCGGATTCATGGGCTGGGGCCAGAAGCCATCGGACTGCGTGCAGCTGGACCTTCCGTGCCGTCCGTGCTCCATCTACGGCAAGAAAGAGTGCATCTACGGTGATTACCGATGCCTTACCGGCATTGATCCTGATACCGTTTTCAGCAAAGTCAAAAAGTATCTCTGACACATTGGGGACGGTTCTTAACACATTGGGGACGGTTCTCTGCGTGTTGCAAATTTTTTTGCAACACGCAGAGAACCGTCCCCAATGTGTTACCCAATGTGTTAGAGATAGAGCGGGAATTCGGGTCCCATATTGAAGAGAAGATCCACCGCACTTAAATTTCCGATGAAACCGTACTTTTGCTTGAATACCTGCCAGTATTCTATGGGGTTTTGCGGTTCGGTTTTTGCCGGCTCTATAAGGTTGCGCAGATCCAGGATATTATCTGTATTGCGATTGTATGATTCCGTAAGTTTTACAGGTTTCTCTATCCCGGCCAGTTCCATTATGCGTAGTGTCAGTTCGGTGTTGAAATCAATAAGGAACTCATATTTCTTTTCATAGAAGGGACGGAAATCATCCTGGTAGTACATAAAGAACGGGCTGTTCATATAGGCCGATTCAAGTGCGTTCCAATGCTGGCGGCGCCACTCTCCGTGGTCGCTTATGCGCACATCCTTCATGAGCTGCTTGGGAGTATCGGCCTTTACTATTGGAATGGTAAGGGCCTGGATTCCGTTTGCTGTAGCTATCCTGCAGCGGTTACGGTAGGTCTGCTTGCAGTAGTTGTCATACTGCTCTATAAGCACATCACCGCCACTGTTGATGGCGGTGAAGAAACTGACTGGCGGCAGATATGCCGAACTGAGCAGGACAGACTCCATCAATTGTACTTTTTGACGGATCGGAACAGACGGTTCCAGCGTATCTTGCCCTTCTGACCCCAATTCTTGTCCTTATCAAGAGAGAGCCAGATAAATACAGGACGTCCTACAATGTGGTCCTCGGGTACGTAACCCCAGAAACGGGAGTCGGCACTGTTCTGACGGTTATCGCCCATCATCCAGTAATAATCCATCTTGAAGGTATAGCTGTCAGCCTTCTGACCGTTTATCAGGATTGTGCCGTCGCGCTCCACCTTAAGGTCATTGCCCTCATAAACCTTAATGATACGCTCATAGAACGGTAGGTTTTCAAGATTGATCTGTATTGTGGCACCTTTGGCCGGAATCCATATGGGACCATAGTCATCAACGGTCCACTTGGTGTTCTTGTTTTGCGGGAACAGCCACTCGGACTCTTCGGGGAGATACCTTATAGGACAGATGTCTGCAACTATCTCTGTATTGGATGAAAGAATGTCTGCAGCCTTTCTGGTGAGCGGGATGACTACTGAACCCTGTCTGTTCTGAGAATTTGGAAGGTCCTCCTGGCTGAGATTCAATTCTTTACGCAGTTTTTCGGGAATTGCACGCTTTAGCACAACGTTGTAGTTGGTCTGGGCTGCATCGGGCTCCTTGTTGGCCACTCCGTCCAGGTAGATTATGCCGTCCTTGATTTGGAGTGTCTGGCCGGGCAGTCCTACGCAGCGTTTCACGTAGTTCTCGCGGCGGTCAACCGGACGTGCCATTATCTTGCCGAATACCTGCTCGTTCTGAGTGATGTACTGTCTGCCCACCTTGTAATAGAAGTCATATACGTGTCTCTGTTCTAGGGTGGAGAGGCTGTCCATCTCAATATCCCTGCAACGGCTCTTGCCGACCGGATATAGGATCATGCCGTAATAGTCGGCACTTGAATACTTGGGGTTGGTCACGATAGTATCGCCGGCAGGGTAGTTGAACACTACGATATCGTTCAGCTTGATCTTGCCGAATCCCTTGATACGCTCATAAGGCCAATGCGGCTTGTCAAAATAACTCTTGCCTCCACCGGGGAATGTGTTCTGGGTGAGCGGCATGGTGAGCGGAGTGATAGGCTTACGGGGTCCGTAGGCAACCTTGCTTACGTAGAGATGGTCGCCTACCAGCAATGACTTTTCGAGTGATGAAGAGGGGATGGCGTAGTTCTGGAACAGGTAGATGTTTACAAAGTATACGGCTACAAGCGCAAATACTATGGCATCGACCCAACCCATAATCTGATACAGTGTCTTGTTCTTGAGCTGTTTCCACCAGTCCCATTTTATGATACGGGTTGTGAAGGCGTCAAGAATGAACGGGATGATGATTATACCCAGCCAGCTTCTGACCCAAATCAGGAAAAGGATGTAAAGAGCCAGATAAATACCGGCCTTTATCCACTGTTTCTTTGTTACCTCTCCAAACTTTTTCATTGCGTTATGAAAGTGAGTCCATAAGGTCATCCATCTTAAGGAATCCCTTGTGGTTTACTGTATATTCGGCTGCCAGAACGGCTCCCAGTGCAAGGCCGCTGCGGTCTTTGGCATAATGGATTATCCTGATGAAGTCTGCGCTTGAGTCATAGGTAATCTCATGGATTCCGGCTATCTCGCCCTGTCGTAAGGAGTCAATGCGTATATCCTGAGGCTTGTATTGGGTGGTACCGGTTATTGTTCCGTCAGGATTGAGCAGAGTTCCTTTGCTCCAGCCCTCTTTGCGGTCCAATTGGCTTATAATACCTTCGGCCAATGTGATGGCTGTCCCGCTGGGGGCATCCAGTTTGTGTATGTGATGAGTCTCGGACATTGAGACCTCATACATGGGATAGCCGTTCATGAGTTTGGCAAGATAGGTGTTGACTCTTGAGAACAGAGCCACTCCGATGCTGAAATTGCTTGACCAGAACAGGGTGTTGGCACCGTCCTTGCAGAGTTCCGTCATCTCGTCACGGTGCTGCTCCATCCATCCGGTACTGCCGCTCACTACCTTTACGCCAGCCTTGAAACATTTGAGTATATTGTTATAGGCTTGTGTGGGGGCGGTGAACTCAATTGCAACGTCGGCATTCCTGAACCCGGGACTGTCAAAATCCTGCGGGTTGTCGATGTCAATCTTACATACTATCTGATGACCGCGGGACAGAGCTGTCTTCTCTATCTCGTGGCCCATCTTGCCGTATCCTATTAGTGCTATCTTCATTTTAACTATGGCTATTGGCTGTTAGAACATACTCTGGGTGTTCTGCTGAACATGCTGTAGAATGCTGCTGAACTTGTTGTCTAGAGTTGTTGCTGTGAGGGTTTTCCAAACCTCATACTGTGAAGCCTGCAGGGCTTTCTTGTAACGTTTGTCAAACTTGGCAATGATCTGGTCATAGGTTTTCTTGGCCGCAGCGGTATCAAACTGTACATTGGCGGGGGTCTGTTGTACACCCATCATGTTATTACCACGTCCGCGGAAACCTCCGTTCTGCATCATCTGAAACTCCCTGACAGCCATCTGCAGGTTGCGGCATATCTCCTCAAACTCCTGGGAATAGAGCTTGATCATCTTGTCAAACTGTTTCTCTGTCAGGTCCAGACGGCCTGCTACATCCTGGATCTTAGCGTTGGCGATAGAGTCGGACTCCAGTTCATAGAAAGGCTTTTCCATTGCTCCCATAGGCATTCTTCCAGGTCCGCCCATCGGACGTCCGCCCATGGGACGACCGCCCATCGGCTGTGCTGATGCCAATATTGCTACAAAGCAGGCTGCGATAGTGAAGATGATCTTTTTCATTGTGTCTAGTTTTTTGTAATATTCGGTAGTAATAATATCGTGCTGTTGGTTTGAAGTTAAACAAAGATTCTCTTTCCGGCGTATGACCGGGAAGAGAATCTCTGATATTATCTATTTGATTTAATAGACATTAGAGCTTGGGACCGGCAGCAACAAGTGCCTTACCGGCTTCATTACCTTCATACTTCTTGAAGTTCTTGATGAAGCGTGCAGCCAGATCCTTAGCCTTCTCTTCCCACTCTGCGCGGTTCTGATAGGTGTCGCGAGGATCAAGGATGCCCCATGCCACACCGTTGAGCTGTGTGGGAACCTCCAGGTCAAAGTACGGGATCTTCTTGGTGGGAGCGTTCAGGATGTCACCGCCCAGGATAGCGTCGATGATACCACGGGTGTCGCGGATAGAGATACGCTTGCCTGTGCCGTTCCAACCGGTGTTGACCAGATAAGCCTTGGCACCGCTCTTCTCCATCTTCTTGACCAGCTCCTCGGCATACTTGGTAGGATGCAGCTCCAGGAAAGCCTGGCCGAAGCAAGCTGAGAATGTGGGAGTAGGCTCAGTGATACCGCGCTCTGTACCGGCCAGCTTAGCTGTGAAACCTGACAGGAAGTAGTACTTGGTTTGCTCGGGAGTCAGGATTGATACGGGAGGCAGTACGCCGAATGCATCGGCTGACAGGAAGATAACGTTCTTGGCATCGGGACCGGCGCTCTTGCCGTTTACCTTCTGGGCAATCTTCTCGATGTGGTCGATAGGATATGATACGCGGGTGTTCTCGGTAACTGACTTATCAGCAAAGTCAATCTTGCCGTCCTTGTCAACAGTTACGTTCTCAAGCAGAGCGTTCCTGCGGATAGCGTTGTAGATATCGGGCTCTGACTCCTTGTCCAGGTTGATAACCTTGGCATAGCAGCCGCCCTCCAGGTTGAATACGCCCTCATCGTCCCATCCGTGCTCGTCATCACCTATGAGCAGGCGCTTGGGATCGGTTGAAAGGGTGGTCTTACCTGTACCTGACAGACCAAAGAATATAGCGGTGTTCTTACCCTCCATATCGGTGTTGGCTGAGCAGTGCATTGAAGCGATACCCTGCAGAGGCAGGTAGTAGTTCTGCATTGAGAACATACCCTTCTTCATCTCACCGCCGTACCATGTGTTGATGATAACCTGCTCGCGGCTTGTGGTGTTGAAGGCAACGCAGGTCTCTGAGTTCAGACCCAGCTCCTTGTAGTTCTCAACCTTAGCCTTTGATGCGTTATAGATAACGAAGTTGGGCTGGAACTTCTCAAGCTCCTCAGCTGTAGGCTGGATGAACATGTTCTTTACGAAGTGTGCCTGCCATGCAACCTCAACGATAAAGCGTACGGCCAGACGGGTAGCCTCGTTAGCTCCGCAGAATGCGTCAACTACATAAAGGTTCTTGCCTGAGAGCTCCTTGATGGCAATCTCCTTAACCTTGGCCCATACATCCTCTGACATGGGGTGGTTGTCGTTCTTGTACTCATCGGTTGTCCACCATACCTTGTTCTCGCTCTGAGCATCCTTTACGATGTACTTGTCCTTAGGCGAACGGCCTGTGTAGATACCGGTCATTACGTTAACTGCGCCCAGCTCGGTGTTTACGCCCTTGTCGAAACCCTCGAGTCCGGCTTTTGTCTCCTCCTTGAACAGTTCCTCATAAGAAGGATTGTGTGCGATCACGGTTGAACCGTTGATTCCGTACTTGCTTAAATCGATTTTTGCCATTGTTTTTATAGTTTGATTGTTACTGAACTCTCAATTATATAACCGGTTTCCAAAGGCTTTTTTAAAGCACCCTTGTAAACCGGCTACAAAAGTAACTCCTTTTTGAGGGATGGAGAAATTCAAAAAGCCTTTTTGCTCACACGCGCACATTATTTAATATTTTGTAACAAAAGTGCTTTCTTGAGATAGCAATCTACTTCCACTTGTAGTTGTTGCGCCACAGGCCTGGCAGGAAGTGGTAGTAGAGCAGATGGCGCCAGGTTACAAGGTCGTGGGCACCGGGGGCGTCGGAGTCATACTCGTGCTTTACTCCCAACTCGTCCAGCTGGTTGTGCAGGGTGGTATGACGACCCATCATGCCGGTCTCGTACTGACCGCCACCTACAAAGAGGTAGTCAATCTTCTTGTTGACATCGGGCTCTTTGATTGCAGGAGTCTCATCCAGGCCGATGGCGGAGCTCAGCAGTCCTGCCGATCCGAACACGTCCAGATTGCGGAATACCACGTACTGCGTCATGCGTCCGCCCATGGAGAGTCCGCTCAGGGCGCGTGCATGCTTGTTCTTGATGCAGCTGTAGTGTGACTCCACAAAGGGGATGATGTTGTCAATCAGGTCCCTCTCAATCATGGGGAATGCCAGCTCGGTGTGCTGCGGATGGCTGCGGGTAACCATCTGGTCATTGGGGAACACCACAATCATCTCACGGGCCTTGCCCTCGGCAATCACGTTGTCCAGTATCCAGTTGGCGCGTCCGTGCATGATCCAGGTCTCGGTAAGGTCGCCCGATCCGCCCATCAGATAGAGTACGGGGTACTTTTTCTTGGGGTTGTAGTTAGCCGGGGTATAGACAATAAGGTCACGCAGACCGTTGGTCACGTCCGAATAGTAGTAATGCGTGGTCCATGAGCCGTGCGGCACATCGGGCTTGGGATCATACCATGCCGGCTCGTCACCGTGAACAAATAGCATGCTGAACGACGGCATTGCGGCATGACCGGTAAACTGGTTGTTGGCATCGATGTTCTGGACTCCGTCAATTATGATGTAATAAAGGTAAATCTCGGGAGCCAGCGGACCGATGGTCAGTTCCCAGATACCGTTTGCGCCTTTGGTAAAGTTGGGACGCTGGCGGTTGCCTCCCACGAACATGGAGCCGGTCAGCTGGACAGACTGGGCGTTCGGAGCGTTTACGCGAAACGTAACGGTATGATCATCATGTACTTCGGGTGACAGTACCCGGGCGTTATAGGGAAGTATGCCCTCAGGCTCGGTGCGCTGAGGGTCATACTGTATGTTCACTCTTGACTGCTGTGCCACGATGGGCAGAGCGGCCAGCAGCAATGTTGAAAGAATAAGTGAGCGTTTCATTACTTGAAGAGTTCTTTTACGGTCAGTTCAAGATAGTCACGGCAGTTCATCCAGGTGTGGCCGCCGCCGGGGTTGTAGAATGTGTGCTTGAGCCCCTGGTCGGTCAGATACTTGTCAAGTCCCTGTGATGCAGAGATAAGGAAATCCTCCTTGCCTGTACCCAGGAACATGAACTTGAGCTGTTTCTTGAGGTCGCTCATGGGCTTGTATGTGCCATTTGTGAAGTTGGTCTCATACTCATTGCCGAAAATGGCGGGAGCGTATGCGGCTACGTAGTGGAACTTGTCAGGATTGCCGAATCCTGCTGCCAGAGTCTGACGGCCTCCCAGTGAGAAACCTGCTATGGCGCGATGGTCGGCATCGGCTATGACATTGTAGTTCTTCTCAATGAAAGGCATTACCTCCTCTACGAACTCCTTGGTGGTGAGCTGTACATCCATTGAGTTGTAGGCCTGAGCCTTACCCTGTGCAATCATTTCGGGATAGGGGTTGGCGTAAGGCATAACTACGATCATGCGCTTGGCCTGACCCTTGGCAATCATGTTATCCAGGATATTGTTCATCTGACCCACCTTGAACCAGGTCTCGTAGGTATCGGTCATACCGTGAATAAGGTACAGAACGGGGAGTTTCTCAGTGCCCTTGGGGTCATAACCGGCGGGAGTATATACGCACATGGGGCGCTCTATGCCGCAAGCCTTTGAGTAGTAGTAGCGGTATGACACCTTGCCGTGGGGAACACCCTCCTGGATGTCCTGAACCGACGGAGCCTCGCCTCGAACATCCACAAGGCTGTACTTGAAGTTCTCATTGGGGAACATGTGCATGTTGTTGGGATCGGCCACCTGTGTGCCGTCAATCTGGAATGCGTAGGGGTAGATGTCGGGGACATCGGGCTTAACGGTGATAGACCATACGCCACGGTCATCCTTCTCCATATCCTTGGTGCCGCTGAACATCTGGCACTCCAGAGCTACCTTCTGTGCATCGGGAGCCTGGCAGCGGAATGTAACAGTGCCGTCGGCATTGTACTCCGGTGACTTTACGCCAGCGGGGAAGAGGCTTGACATGAGTGAGCCGGTAAGACGTGAGGGCTCTGCACCGCCCAGTTTCTCCAGACGTACCTTCTCGGCCTCCTCAAGACTCATGCTTTCTGCTACTGCCTTGTCAATGACCTTCTGGTCCTGGAACAGCAGAGGGAATGACTTCTCCAGCCAGTAGCGGGCGTTCATCCAGGTGTGGCCGTACTTATCGTGTGTGAATACCTTTACGTTCTTGATGTTATGACGATCAAGCATCTGCATCAGGTCCTTGGAGTTTCCATAGAGGAAATCATCGGTGCCGATGCCTAACCAGAACAGATGTACCTTCTTGTTGAATGCGTCCGAATCCTCAAACTGGCTGTCGCGAACCTGGGTGAACGAGCTGTATGAGCACAGGTATGAGAACTTGTCCAGATTGGCAAGTCCTATGGCCATACCCTGGTTGCCGCCGCGTGAGAATCCGCCAATACCGCGATGGTCGGCATCGTTGATGGTGCGGTAGTTGCTCTCAACGAATGGCATCAGCACGTCGGTGAAATCGGCATTGAAGTTGTAGCCTCCGCCCATTCCGCCGAAGCCACCCATACCTCCGAATCCGCCCATGCCGCCTCCCTGGCGCTGGGGCTGACGCTCGGTCTTGAGCAGTGTGGCGTTACCGTAGGGAAGTACCAGGATCATCTCCTTGGCCTTGCCCTGGGCAATCAGGTTGTCCAGTATAAGGTTCATCTTACCTACCTTGAAATAGACCTCCTCGGTATCGGTGGTACCGCTGATGAGATACATAACGGGGTATTTCTTGTCCTTGTTCTTGGGGTCATCGTAAAAAGGCGGGGTATATACTATCACAGGGATGTGCATACCCAGTCCGGGTGACCAGTAGTTAAGGTAATCCACACTGCCGTGAGGAACGTCCTTAAGGGCGCTCAGCTTGTCGGCACGCATATCCAGCAGGCTGTTCTTGAAAGTCTCGTTGGGGAACCACTCGGGGCACTGCGGGTCCATGACGCTGATGCCGTCCACCTCAAAATGATAGGGGTAGATATCGGGCTCTGCGGGGCCGATGGTTGCGGTCCAGACTCCGTTTGCGCCCTTGGTCATCTCAACGCTCTCGCTGAACTGGGTCCAGACCTTTACGGATTTGGCATTGCGGTTTGAGTAGTTGAATGTAACGGTGTTATCGGCATTGATAACAGTTGACGGGACCTGCTGTCCCATTCCGCCCGGCTGGGCAGATGCTGTTCCTGTCATGGCAGCAACCAGCAGGAGCAGAGTAAGATTACGGATTCTCATAATGTAATATGGTGTTGTTAATAATTTTCGGGGTTTGAAGATACCCAATTAAATCATAATAATGGTTGTTTTTACAGCAAAATATGTACATTTGTTGGATTTTGGCCCCGCAAAACAGGACTATAACAAGCATAAACAATATGGAAGTAATTGATTTCAACAAACAGAACAGTATTCTGAACCAGTTCATCGCCGAAATCCGCGATGTAAACATCCAAAAGGACCAGCTGCGTTTCCGCCGCAACCTGGAGCGTATAGGTGAGATAATGGCGCTGGAGGTAAGCAAGAAACTCAACTATGTGACAAAAGAGGTTACAACCCCGCTGGGCACCACAACCATCAATGTCCCCGAGGAGGATATAGTACTGGGTACCGTGTTCCGCGCCGGACTGCCCCTGCATCAGGGTTTCCACAACTATTTTGACCACTGCGAGAACGCGTTTGTATCGGCCTACCGTAAGTATCTGGATGAGGTGAATTTTGATGTGCACATTGAGTATATGGCATCGCCCAAACTGGACGGCAAGACCTTGATTCTGGTTGACCCCATGCTGGCAACCGGTAACAGTATGTATCTGGCATACCGCGCGCTGCTGCTCAAGGGCACTCCCGCCAAGGTTCACCTGTGCTCAGTGATTGCAGCTCAGGCCGGCGTTGACTATGTGTGCAAGATGTTCCCGCAGGATACCACCACACTCTGGTGCGCCGCAGTTGACCCCGAGCTCAACAGCCACGCCTACATCATTCCCGGTCTGGGTGATGCCGGTGACCTCTGCTTCGGCGAAAAATAGTACAAAAGGGGTCTGTCCCCTTTTGTATCATTTTCTATTCAACAGTCTGATTATTAACCTATTCTTATGAAAAAAACCTTATTGACAGCCACAGCCGTGATATGCGGTGCAGTGGCGTGGGCACAGCCCAAACTGAGTGCAGACAACATTGACGAAGTGCTCAAGGCAATGACCCTTGAGGAGAAAGCCACCCTGGTTGTAGGTGGCAGAGGAAACAGTGTGCCCGGAGCAGCCGGCGCAACCCAGGCCATACCCCGTCTGGGAATTCCCGGAACGGTTCTGGCCGATGGCCCAGCCGGACTGCGCATATCGCCTACGCGTCAGGGTGACAGCCAGACCTATTACTGCACAGGATTCCCCGTAGGCACGGTTCTGGCCTGTACATGGAACACGGAACTTGTGGAGCAACTTACCACCGCCATGGGCCAGGAGGTTCATGAGTACGGTGTCGATGTACTGCTGGCTCCCGGCATGAACCTGCACCGCAACCCTCTCTGCGGCCGTAACTTTGAGTATTTCAGCGAGGATCCGCTGCTGAGCGGCAAAATATCGGCTGCATACGTAAAAGGTATCCAGAAGAACGATGTGGGTGTATCGGTCAAGCACTTTGCCGGCAACGACCAGGAGATAAACCGCAGTGAGAACGATGCCCGTATAGGTCAGCGTGCCCTGCGTGAGCTCTATCTCAAGAACTTTGAGATCACTATCCGTGAGGCCAAGCCCTGGACCATCATGTCATCATACAACAAGATAAACGGTACCTATACCCAGCAGAGTCATGACCTGCTGACAGGTTTCCTGCGTGACGAGTGGGGCTATCAGGGCATAGTGATGACCGACTGGGGCAACAAGGCCGGAACAGTCAATGCCGTACATGCAGGCAATGACCTGATGGAGCCGGGTGCAGCTTCCGAGACACAGCGTATAGTGGAGGCTGTAAACAACGGAACCCTTGACGTGGCCGACCTGGACCGCAACGTACGCCGTATGCTGGAGTATATCGTAAAGACTCCTAATTTCAAAGGCTACAAGTACTCTAACAAGCCAGATCTGGACGGTCATGCCAGAATGGTCCGCGAATCAGCCCCCGAGGGTATGGTTCTGCTCAAGAACAACGGCAACCTGCCTATGGAGGCCAAGGGTAACATAGCACTCTTTGGCCTGAGCGCATATAAGTCAATAGCAGGCGGTACCGGATCGGGTAACGTGAACAAGCCCTATATCCGCAATATCAGCGAGGGTCTGGAGGGTGCCGGTTTCACGCTTGATTCACGTCTGGCCGATTTCTATGCCAAGCACCGTGACTACGTGGCAAGCCAGAGCGCCCTGGGTATGGGAGGTGGTGGCCGCAATGTCATGCTTGGTGAGGCTGTACTCCCCGAGGTAGCCATCAACCAGGCTGCCATCCAGTCTTGCGCACAGCGTAATGACGCTGCCGTCATCGTGATAGGCCGTAACGCCGGTGAAGGTGATGACCGCCGTATGGTCGATGACTTTGAGCTTACTGACATAGAGCGCTCACTTATCCGTGATGTCTGCAACGAGTTCCACAAGGCCGGCAAAAAAGTCACTGTGGTAATGAACATAGGCGGTGTGATAGAGACAGCTTCATGGAAGTCACAGCCCGATGCCATCCTGTTGGCCTGGACACCCGGACAGGAGGTGGGCAACTCTGTGGCCGATATACTCATCGGTAAGTCAAATCCTTCAGGCAAGCTCTCCATGTCATTCCCGCTCTCATATCTGGACATCCCTTCATCACAGAATTTCCCCTACACCGGCCAGCAGGCACGTCAGCAGCAGGGCGGATTCGGTGGATTTGGCGGAGGTCGCGGAGGACAGCAGAACGCAGGTACACGTAACATTGACTACACCACCTATGCCGAGGGCATCTGGGTAGGTTACCGTTATTTCAATACCGCAGGCGTGGAGGTTTCTTATCCGTTCGGCTACGGACTGAGCTACACCACATTTGAGTACAGCAAGCCCACGGTAAAGGCCAAGGACGGCGGTTTTGAGGCAACCATCACCGTAAAGAACACCGGTAAGGTAGCCGGCAAGGAGGCCGTTGAGATTTACGTGAGCGCTCCCGATGGTGGACTTGTAAAGCCCGAGTCAGAGCTCAAGGCATTCGGCAAGACCCGTCTGCTGCAGCCCGGTGAGAGCCAGACCCTGACATTCAAGGCCGATGCATACACCCTGGCCAGCTTCAACGAGGAGGCATCCGAGTGGCAGACCGCAGCCGGCAAATATACCGTAAAGTTCGGAGCCAGCGCAACCGATATCCGCGCCACCGCAACATTCAACGGCAAGGCCAAGAGCTGGAAGGTAGAGAAACTCCTGCTCCCTCAGCAGCCCATCCAGGAGATTGCAATCCGCTGATAAAAATCAGCAGCAAAAAAGAGAGGGTTCCGATTGCGGAACCCTCCTTTTTTGTATCATTTGGCCAGTTGGGACAGCCACTGCTTAAGGTCACTCATCCATTGCTGCCGGTAGACGAAGTTTTCATTGGCGCACCAGCCGTGACCGCCTGTGGGATAGACGTGCAGAGCGGAGCGTACGCGGTTGGCCTGCAGGGCGTTGTAGTATTCTATGCTGTTACGCACGGGCACCAGGTTGTCATCGGAGTTGGCCATGATGAATGCGGGCGGGGTATCGCGGGTAACTTGTTTCTCGTTTGAGTAGAGGTCTATCTGCTCTTGCGATGCGTTACGGCCCAGCAGGTTGTTGTGTGAACCCATGTGGGTGAAGGTCTTGTCCATGGTGATGACCGGATAGAACAGGATCTGGAAATCAGGACGCTGTTCCGGACCGTTGTAGTGGGTGGCGGCTGTGGCTGCCAGATGTCCGCCTGCCGAGCATCCCTGTACGCCTATCTTGCGGATTCCGTATTTATCGGCATCGGCCTTGAGCAGACGCATGGCCTCATGCAGGTCATCCAGCGGAACCTCGGTGTGGCCGTTGGGCAAGCGGTATTTGAGTACGGCCAGGGTTATGCCCTGATCCATGTACCACTGTGCCATGTTGTTGCCCTCGGACCCGTTCCATACATCGGTGTAACCACCGCCCGGGCAGGCAATGACAGCCAGGCCATTGGGGTTGGGAGCAGCCCATATGGTAAGTGTAGGCTGTGTCACGTTGGATACATGCATATCCATGACACGTTCAGGGCCGGAAAGACCATTACTGGTTGGTGCCCCGTTTGGCCAAAGGTTTATTACGGTTGTGGGTTCCTGTGCGTTAACAGTCAGGGTGAGCAGCAATGTTAATGTAAGAAAGATTGATTTCTTGTAGATAGTTCTCATACTGATTTAATCTTTTATATTCAAAACGGAATGTCATTGTTGCAAACTTACGCAAAAAAGCACTATCTTCGCGGCCGGATTCAAAATTATTTGGATTGCCTCTGTAGTTCAATGGATAGAACGGAAGTTTCCTAAACTTTAAATTTGGGTTCGATTCCCAGCGGAGGTACAAATATAGGCGGCTCGATGCCGCCTATATTCGTACCTGGACCTTTTTTTATTTCGCTAACGCGAAAGACCTCCTTCCAGTCGGGATGGCTTCGCCATAAATTAATTGCTTTATATGGAAGGACTCGTGTCAATCTTCCAAGATTGTTTTTATATAAAAGCTGTTGCAGTTGTTTTGGAGCATCAATTAATCCAGCTTAAATGGAGACTTTTTTGTAAATTATGTATCTTTGGGGTTACTAACCTTTTAAAATATTAATTATGGGTCTTATTATTTCTATTCTTATTGGTTGCTTGGCTGGTTTTCTGGCTGGCAAGATTATGAAGGGTGGCGGTTTTGGTTTCTGGATCAATCTGCTGGTTGGTGTAGTAGGCGGTTTCCTGGGCGGTAATATCCTGGGTTGGATTGGCATTAGCTGGGGCGGAACCGTTATCGGCTCTCTTATAACAGCAGTTATCGGTGCTGTTGTACTGCTTTGGATTATATCTCTTTTCAAGAAGTGATAAAATAGTACAATTGGGGACAGACCCCTTTTGTATCATTTCCGAAATGATACAAAAGGGGTCTGTCCCCAATTGTACTCAATTGTACTATTTTTACTATTTTACTTCCCAGATGTCGTTGGTCTCCAGGAGTTCGCTGAAGTTGTGGTACTTCTTGGCGGCCTTGACTTCTTCTATCTGTGCGGTTACGGAGTCATCATAGGTGGGTGCCTCGACATCGCGGATAACGCCCAGGGCTACGGGGAATCCGTCACCGTCGCCCATCAGGGCCAGCTTGAGCTGCAGGGTGTTGTCCTGGCAGTGGGCATCGTGTACAAGGATATCCTTCAGGGTGATGCCGTTTTCACCTATCTTTACAACCTTAAGGCCGAATCCCTCCTGCATGAGTCCGAACTCATTGTTCTCACCGAATACCAGGGGCTGTCCGTGTTTGACGTAGATGGCATTCTTGGCGCGGCCCTCTTTATTATATACTGCATCGTGAGTTCCGTTATTGAAGATGACGCAGTTCTGCAGGATCTCGCAGACCGATGCACCCTTGTGGTTGTATGCGGCCTTTAGGATATCAACGGTGCCGGGAGCATCGGTGGCAACGGCGCGGGCAAAGAAATGGCCGCGTGCGCCAAAGCAGAGCTCTGCGGGACGGAAAGGATCCTCAACTGTGCCGTAGGGGCTTGACTTGCTCACGAAACCACGTGGTGAAGTAGGTGAGTACTGACCCTTGGTAAGACCGTATATGCGGTTGTTGAGCAGAATCATATTGAGGTTGATGTTACGGCGGTTGGCGTGAATGAAGTGGTTACCTCCGATGGCCAGACCGTCACCGTCGCCTGATATCTGCCATACGGTCAGGTCAGGGTTGGCAACCTTGCAGCCGGTAGCAATGGCAGCGGCACGGCCGTGAATGGTATTCATGCCGTAGGTAGCCATGTAGTGGGGCAGACGGCTTGAGCAACCTATGCCCGATATTACTGCGGTATTGTATGGAGCGACTCCGATTTCGGCCATAGCCTTGTGCAGCGATGCCAGGAAGAAGTGGTCACCGCAACCGGGACACCAACGGGGCTGTCCCTTCTTGAAATCTTGTGCTGTATATTCCATAATTATTTTACTTTGGCTGTTGGCTATTAGCTGTTGGCTATTAGCACTTGGATTCTGATAAATCAATTTTCAAGAATTTTCTTGAATGCGTTAACTAACTCTTCAACTACGAATGGCTGGCCCTTTACCTGATTGAACTGATAGGGCACGAATCCGTCAACCTTCATGCGCAGGAACGCGGCCAGCTGACCCATGTTCTGCTCGGCTACAACTACCTTCTTGTACTTGGTGAGTACCTGAGCGGCGTTTGCGGGCAGCGGGTTGATGAACTTGAAGTGAGCGTGAGCTACCTTCTTGCCCTGAGCGCGGAGCTCGTCCATTGCGGCACGCAGGTGTCCGTATGTTCCGCCAAAGCCCACAATCAGCAGGTCGGCATCTTCGACATCGCCGATAACCTCCAGATCGGGAACCTGGATATTGTCAATCTTCTGCTTTCTGAGGCGTGTCATCAGGTCATGGTTCTCAGGATTGGTGCTGATGGCACCGGTCTGGCTGTCTTTCTCCAGACCGCCCAGGATATGGGTGAATCCCTCACGACCGGGTATAGCCCAGTAGCGGGTGCCGTTCTCGGCACGCATATACGGTGTCCATTTGCCCTTGAGTTCCTCAGGAACGTATGGAGGATTGATGGCGGGGTAATCGGCCAGGTTTGGCAGCTTGAATGCGGCCGAACCGTTGGCTACGAAAGCATCGGTCAGGAGTACTACCGGAGTCATGTGCTCCAGAGCAATCTTACTGGCCTGGAATGCTGCATCAAAGCAGTCAACAGGTGATGTGGCTGCTATTACCGGCATGGGGCTCTCGCCGTTACGGCCAAAGAGTACCTGCAGCAGGTCTGTCTGTTCTGACTTGGTGGGAAGTCCTGTTGCAGGACCACCGCGCTGAACATCAAGTACAACCAGCGGAAGCTCCATTATGACAGCCAGGTTCATGGCCTCGGACTTAAGGCAGATACCGGGACCTGATGTTGAAGTTACAGCAAGAGCGCCGGCAAATGATGCACCTACGGCCGAAGAGCAGCCGGCAATCTCATCCTCGCACTGAACGGTGGTAACACCCAGTGACTTGTGCTTGGAAAGCTCATGCAGGACATCGGTAGCGGGAGTGATAGGATATGAACCCAGGTAGAGTTTGAGGCCTGCCTTCTCGGCAGCGGCGATGAAGCCGTATGCTGTAGCCTTGTTACCGGTAATGTCCATGTAACGGCCGGGTTCTTTTTGCTTTGACTCGATGCGATAGACATTCATGGCACTGCTGTGAGTGTTGTGACCATAGTCATAACCGGCCTGGATAACCTTGATGTTGGCCTGGGCCAGCTCAGGTTTCTTGGCGAACTTGTCACGCAGATAGTTGAATGCAATCTCCAGGTCACGGCTGAAAAGCCAGCATACAAGACCCAGAGCAAACATATTGCGGCACTTGAGAACGGCCTTGGCATCCATGCCTGTATCGGCCAGCGCATCCTTTACCATCTGGGTAAGGGGGCATGCTATCACGCGGTCAGGATCGACACCCAGTTCTGCAAGCGGGTCATCGGTCTGGAATGCGGCTTTCTCAAGGTCAGACTTCTTGAAAGCGTCTGTATCAATGATAATGGTGGCGTCCTTCTTGGCGTATTTGAGCTGTGTCTTGAGAGCGGCAGCGTTCATTGCTACCAGAACATCACACTGATCGCCCGGGGTATATACCTTACCGGCGCCGATATGTACCTGGAAACCCGATACGCCGGTCAGCGATCCTTGCGGGGCGCGGATATCGGCAGGATAGTCAGGGAAGGTACTGATACTGTTTCCAACGGTTGCCGAAACAGTGGAGAAGATGTTGCCGGCCAGCTGCATTCCGTCGCCGGAATCGCCCGAGAAGCGGACAACAACCTGATCCAATTCTTTTACTGTCATAGTTTTCTATATAGGATTACTTATTTTGCATAACAATCAGGCGCAAAATTACAATTTTATTCCGTTTATTATTCGGTTTTAAACGTATTTAGTAGATATTTTGTATATATGCATTTGAATATGCAGAAGAGGGCATATGGAAATAAGGAGGGGACGGCTCAATCCTGAACCGTCCCCATACTTATTGCCTGAATCAGAAGCCGAAACCTCCCATACCACCTCTGCCCGAACCGAAACTAACCGTTGCAGAGTGTTGTGCCTGGACCGGTTTGCCGTTTTCGTCCTGTGCCGGAATCCAGTCTGGCATGACCATTACCGTACGCAGCGCCTCCTTGTCCATAATGAATATCTCTACGTTGTTGACGACCGCATGGTTGCTTACCACAGGGTTTATGACGGCACCGTCCGTATCGACCGTGAATGAAATCCTTGCACTACCGCTTATTTTCTGGCTTTTGAGATTCTCAGGATAATTGGTGTTGGAACGTACAAACTGCTGCATGTTTCCACCAGGGAATGTTGCCTGAGGAGGACGAGGTCCTTGAGGTCCTTGAGGAGCACCGCCGCCCATACCGGGGAATCCGCCACCGAATCCGCCACCGAATCCGCCGCCGAATCCACCCATGCCGCTTGCGTTGTTCTTGGATTCCTCAATTTCTTGGGCTGTTGGCATAGGATCTATTCTCATGGGGACTCCCATGCTGAGTACAGCCTGAAGGGAATCGATATATTGGGTAAAGTTGGGGAACTCCAATTCTGATTTGAGAAGTATGCGGTACCATTTTTTTGCATCCAGAAGTGCGGTGGTGTCGTTTTCCAATCTCCATTTGCCAAGGCAGAACGTACCCAGCCATGCCTGGGCATTCAGTACCTGCTCATCCTTGTTGTTTATTTCGGATACTTTAGGATAAGACTCAAGCGTCTTGATGGCACCGTCCACATATGAGAGTTCTTTCTTATACTTTCCGTATTCATAGTAGAAACGGGCAAGCATAGTTATTGCCTTGTTGTCTCCCCCCTTGACGGCTTTCTTGAGCCATTTTACACCTTGAGAGAAGAAACCGTCATTGGATTGCTGGCGCACCCAGAAAATAAAGAAATAGTTACCCAGATTGTACTGTGCATCGACATAATTCTCTTTTGCCGCAGCATCCAGCAGATTCAGGCCAATCTCCATGTTGGGCTTGACATACTTACCTGACAGACACTCCATTGCCAACAGGTTCATGGACTCAAGATCACCTTTGATAACACCTTTCTTGTAGTTCTCTATCACAGCTTTCATTCCCTGATTGGTGATTTCAATCTTGTCCATCTCTGCCTTGATGGAATCCGTATTGGCTTTTTGTGCAGATGCCGGTATGGCAAGCAGAATTGCCGACATGACTACTGAAAATACTCTTATTCTCATTGTTGCATTAATTATTGGTCGTCACAAATATCGTTATTTAGTTGAAATGTAAAAAATATTTAAAGAAAAAAAATGACCGGGGTCTGAAAACAGACCTCGGTCATTATTGTAAACTATTATCACTTAAGCTTTTGCGGTAGTGATTTCATCCTTTTCCTTCTTGGTCTTTTTCATAACCAGATAGGCTGTAGGAGCAGCTATGAACAGTGATGAGCATGTGCCGAATACAACACCCAGAATCATTGCGAATGCAAAGCTGCGGATGCTGTCGCCACCCAGGAAGAAGATAGCCAGCAATACGATCAATGTACTTACTGATGTGTTGATGGTACGTGCCAGAGTGGTGTTCAGGGCATCGTCAAACAACTGTCTGCGGTTACGCTTGGTATAGAGACCGGTAAACTCACGGATACGGTCAAAGATAACCACCTTATCGTTGATTGAATAACCGATAGCGGTAAGCACGGCGCCTATGAACGTCTGGTCAATCTCTAGTGAGAACGGCATCCAGCCCCAGCAGATAGAATACATACCTATTATAATAAGGGTATCAAAGCAGAGGGCGAATATAGCGCCAACTGAGTAAGCCACGTTGCGGAACCTTATAAGGATGTACAGGAAGATGGCAATCAGGGCCAGGATAACGGAGATGATGGCACCGCGTGTGATATCCTCGGCTATTGAAGGACCAACCTTCTGTGAACTGATGATAGAGCCGCCGTCACGGTTCTCACGGTCAATGAATTTGGCCAGTGTCAGGTCTGAGCTTAACTTTCCGGCTTTCTTAAGTGAGTTGAAGAGGAACTCCTCAATCTCTGAATCGATATTATCAGACTCCTCGTCAATACGGTAGTTGGTTGATATACGTATTGTCTTGTGGTCTGTACCAAGGGCGATTGCCTGGACATTGTCTTCGGTGATGACATTCTGAAGTATGTCGCGAACCTCTTCCGGTTCAACAGGATTCTCAAACTGTACTACAAAGTTACGGCCTCCTGTGAAATCGATACTCTTGCTGAGTCCGCGGATTGCCAGGAATGCAATGCAGATAACAGCTGCAGCACCGAATATGATGAATGATTTCTTGGCAGCTTCCATGAACTTGACAGAGGTGTTCTGCATCAGGTTCTTGGAGAAACCGGTAGTGAATGTCAGGTTCTGGAGTTTGCCCTTACCCAGGAAGTGCTCATAAACCAGACGGGTCAGGAACACTGCAGTGAAGAATGAGCAGATGATACCGATGATAAGCGTTGTGGCGAATCCGCGGATAGGACCTGTACCGAAATAGAACAGGATGATACCTGTTATGATTGATGTGAAGTTAGAGTCGAAGATAGCCGAGAAGGCATTCTTGTAACCGTCTGTCAGAGCAGCCTGAACGCTCTTGCCACCCTTGAGCTCCTCCTTGGTGCGCTCATAGATAAGCACGTTGGCATCGACTGCCATACCCAGGGTAAGTACGATACCTGCGATACCGGACATTGTCAGTGCTGCCTGGAATGAAGTAAGGATACCCAGAGTGAAGAAGAAGTTGAGCAAAAGGGCTCCGTTTGCAATCATACCCGGAATGAATCCGTATATGCAGCACATATAGATCATCAGGATTATGAATGCTATGATGAATGATGTGAATCCTTTCTGGATTGACTCCTGACCGAGAGAAGGACCAACGATGTCCTCCTGTACGATCTTGGCTGGAGCGGGCATCTTACCAGACTTGAGTACGTTAGCAAGGTCCTGGGTATCCTCTACGGTAAAGTTGCCGGTTATCTCGGAACGTCCGTTGGGAATCTCACCCATTACATTGGGAGCACTGTATACATAACCATCCAGAACAATGGCGATACCACGGTTTACATTTTGTTTGGTCAGAGCAGCCCACTTACGTGCGCCCTCGGCATTCATGGTCATGCTTACAACAGGATTGCCGCGGTCGTTGAAGTCGGCCTTTGACTCAATGACTACATCTCCGGTCAGGTCAGGCTGGCCGTTCTTGTTGTCACTCTTGATGTTGTAAAGCTGAAAATACTGCTCGCTGCCTTCCATCGGTTTTACTCCCCACATGAACACGAGGTCACGCGGCATGATGGCCTTAGCCTCGGGGCTGTTGAATATACGGTTGATTTCGGCAGTATCGGAATAGTGGGCTACGCCTGAAACCCATTGTGATTCGTAGGGCGAAGAAAGCAGACGTGACAGCAGCGGGTTACTCTTATGCAAGGCTTCACGCTGTTCTGCAGTTGTCTTTGACTCCTCATTTGTCTGATCATTGTTGATGAGACTTGCCAGATCATCATCTGAGTTACCATTGACTGCCTCATTTTGAGCGGCAGGTGTTTCAGCTTTTACCTCTTCAGGGTTCTCATCGGCATATTTCTGAGCCATACGGCTGTCGATGCGTGTCAGGACATCCTGAATCTCTGATGTGTAGTAGGTCTCCCAGAATTCAAGGTTGGCAGAACCCTGAAGGAGTTTACGTACACGCTCAGGCTCCTTGATACCGGGAAGCTCAACCATGATACGGCCCTGCTTGCCGGCCAGCTCCTGGATGTTGGGCTGTGCCACACCGAAGCGGTCAATACGGGTGCGCAGTACGTTGAATGAGTTGGCAACGGCTGCATTGACCTCTTCTTTGAGCACGGCTATGATTTCTGCGTTGGGAGTCTGTGAATTGATTTTCTCCTTGAGGTTTGATGTGGCGAAGAATGTGCTCAGCTTGGCGTCGGGACCAGCTATCCTGGCATATTCGTCGGCGAATATATCCACGAAATTCTCCTGACTGCTGATGGCGCGTTTCTTTGCGGCAGCCATAGTCTCGGTGAATACGCGGTCAGTTGTATTACCGGCAAGTGCTTTTACTACATCGGGTATTGATACTTCAAGGATGACGTTCATACCGCCCTTAAGGTCCAGACCGAGACCGATCTGCATCTCACGGCACTCTTTGTATGAATAGATACCCAGCCAGACCTTTTTGTTCATTACAGAGTCAAGATAGGCCTGTTCATCCTGACTCTGGGCAGCACGTCTTTCAATGCTGCGGGTCTTGAATGTAAAGGAGAGATAGAACAGACAAACCAATGTCAGTGCTATCGCAAAAATCTTTACGAATCCTTTGTTTTGCATACTGTTTTATTGTGTTATTAATTATTTGTGCACGTGTGCGTAAAATTTCAAGGGTGCAAATATAGAGATTTTTTTTGGTCCGCAAACCAAAAGAGATATCTTTGTGACATTATGAGAATAGTTCTGTCCCCTTTGTTGCTCTTAGTGCCTGTATTTGCTGCAGCACAGAGCGTGCCGGACTGGGAGAACCCGGATGTAATAGGCATAAACAAACTCCCTTATCATGTAACGTTGGGCAACCCGTCAACGCACAGTACCAATCCCCAGATCACATACCTGGACGGAACCTGGAAGTTCCATTGGTCGCCCGATCCCGACAGCCGTCCGTCCGGTTTCTTTGAACCCGGTTACGATGTGAGCGGCTGGGACGATATACATGTGCCGTGCGATTGGCAGATGCAGGGATTCGGTACTCCCATCTACACCAATTCCCGATATCCGTTCCGCCGGGAGCCGCCATACGTGACCCGTACCAATGACCGCAACTGGACAGCATTTGAGAACCGGAATCCGGTGGGCAGCTACGTGACAGTTTTCAATGCATCCGATATTTCCGGACATAACTGGATACTGGAGTTTGAAGCGGTAAGTTCGGCATTCTATGTATGGGTTAACGGACAGAAGGTGGGCTATAGCCAGAACAGTATGTCGCCGGCCGAATTCGATATCACAAGTTACCTGAAGGAGGGTGAAAACCTTCTGGCGGTAGAGGTCTATCGCTGGTGTGACGGCTCATACATAGAGGACCAGGATTTCTGGCGTCTGAGCGGCATATTCCGTTCGGTCAAACTGTGGCGCCGACCTCTGCAGCATATATCCGATTACAGGGTTTCACTCATTCCATCGGCCGATTTCGGCAGCGCTGCAATCAACGTTGCCGTGGAGTTGGCCAATATGGCACGGTTCAAATCCGATGATATGTCGGTAAGAGTATCCCTGACGGGTAGGAATGCCGATGGAAAAGATGTAAAAAAGATACTCTCCAGTACTGCCAAAACCATAAAGGCAGGAGATACGGTATCCCTTGATATGGCCGGTGTACTGGAGCGTCCGCTGGTGTGGTCGGCCGAAAAGCCCAATCTCTACGAGTGCCTGATTGAGTTGCTCGATGCCAAGGGAAACCTTGTGGAGAGTTTTGTGCAGAACACCGGTGTAAGACGCATTGAAAAGCGCGGTGAGGTGATGTATATAAATAACCAGCCGGTCAAACTGCGTGGCGTGAACCGTCACGACCATCATCCGCGTACAGGACACTATGTAGATCCTGAGACTACAGAGCTTGATATAAAACTCATGAAACAGGCCAACATCAACATGCTCCGTACATCACATTACCCCGACAGCCCGATACTGTACGAACTGTGTGACCGCTACGGACTCTACGTTATGGATGAAGCCTGCCAGGAGTCACACGGATTCGGTCTGCGCAACCGCCAGATGGGTAATGACCCGCAGTGGATGAAAACTCATGTAGATCGTGCCGAATCACTGGTCAGGAGGGACTTTAACCATCCTTCAATACTGTTCTGGTCACTGGGAAACGAGGGTGGATCTGGTGTCAATATGCAGGCTATGCGTAACAAGGTGGATGAACTGGATTCCACCCGTCTGGTGTTCTGCGATACGGATCTTTCGGTATCGGACCTTTACGATGACAGTTATCTGTCACCAGCACGACTCAAACAGGTGGCTGAGAGGGTGAATGACCGACCCTTCTGGATGCGTGAGTACGCCCACATGATGGGTAACTCAGGCGGTAATCTTACAGAGTATTGGGATGTAATATATTCCGATCCCAGCATAGCCGGAGCAGCCATCTGGGACTGGGTGGACCAGGGTATTGCCAAACCCATAGACGGATCGCCGCTTGCGTATAAGGGCAGCGGCCTGAAACTTGAGGATGGTGAATTCTGGGCCTATGGAGGTGATTTTGGCGATATGCCCAACGACGGCAACTTTGTGATAAACGGCCTGTTGGCCCCGGATCGCACCCCGCATCCCCACTACTATGAGGTCAAGCATGTCTATCAACCAATTCATTTTGAACTGGTGGAAGTTGTCGACTCAACCGGCGAGGCGATAATCAAGGTCATTAACCGTGATTTCTTTACCGGATTGGATGAATATGACTATATGGCTGATTTTGTGGGACCTTCATTTTTCTATACTGATGACAGGAAAAAGTTCAACATAGAAAAACCCGATGAGAACGGTTTATTAAAAGTTACTATTCCGTTCCCCAAAAGTTGTTTGTGGTCTCACAATTATGATGATAATCTGACTCTTCACATCTTTGCAGTTCTTAGGGAAAATAAACCTTGGGCTGATGCGGGTTTTGTTGTTGCCTATGACCAACTGTTGGATTGGCCTGCATATTCAAGAAAAACAGTTCATTTGTCAGATTGGGATAGTCTCTTTGTTAGTAAAAGAACTAAGGGCGTTGTTTCTACAGGGGATGGAGGTTACACGGTTTCTTGTGGTAAGAGCACATATACTATTGACAGCAAAGGAGCATTGACCAGTTGGAAATGGAAGAAAAAGGAGATGCTGGCAGGACCACTTGAACCCGATTTTTGGAAGCCAGCCAATGATAACCAGATTCGTAATGATTATGGACGTACAATGGGAGCGTGGAAAAATGCAGGCATGGAAAGGGAGACTGTGAACTCAGAGGCTCGTATAAAGATTCTTGGTTATGAATGGGGCTTATTGTTAAGGCTTCTTACTGCAAAGGAGAGAAGATTGAAAGAATTGCGTTTTGACTTCAAATTACCTGTAGGTGGAAGACTGATTCTTTGCTATTCGTTTAGTGAGAAACAAGTCAGAGTCTCAGAATTCTATAATCCGGAAGAGAGCCAGATTGAATCAATGCCTAGGTTCGGAATGAGGATGAAAGTACCTGCACAGCATGACAGTGTCAGATGGATTGGCCGTGGGCCTTGGGAAAATTATCCTGATCGTAAAAACGGCGCTTTGTCCGGGAAATATGCACTGTCGGTCAGTGAGTACATGGTTGATTATGTCTATCCACAGGATAACTCAAACCGTAGTGATTGTTTAGATTTTATTCTTGAAACCAACTCATTACAAACTGGGAAGAAAAAAACAATGGACAAACCAAAAATCCATGTGTCTTCTATTGAACCTTTTAATCTGAGAATATGGAACTACTCCGAGGAGGATTTGGAGAAAGCACGCCACGGATATGAATTGCCTGAGCGTGATTATCTGAACATCAACATCGACTCAGAGATAATAGGCGTGGGCGGAAACGATGCGTGGGGCGCCAGGACTGAGCCTCAGTATATACCATCGGCCAAGGAACCTCACAGCCTCTCATTCTCAATCAGTTTGGAGTAGGTTACTGCAGTCTTAGCCGGCTTATTACGGGATAGTGGTCACTGTCCTTCCGGGTGTGGTCTATCCGGGTGTGCAGGGGGGTGATGTTGCTGCTGCAGAATATATGGTCTATGCGATAATAAAGTCCATGCTCGTGGTATGTGATGCCCTGTCCAAAGCCTGATTTGGCGTATGTATTATTCAGGAACCGGTTGAAAACCCGATAGGAATAGGAGAGCGGAGTATCATTGAAATCACCGCACACGATAGTGTACCTGGCTGTCTCTTTGCTGGCACGGTCCGCAATCATACGGGCTTGTACTGCCCTCTGTGAAGTGGATTCAAGAAGATTCTTGAGTACTTTCCTGGATGCCTTGTAGTGCGTGCTGTCGGTAGGGTTCTTAATGAACTGATGATATTCAGTAATCTCTTTCTCATTGAGTTTGTTGGACTGAAGATGGCAGTTATATACGGCAAGAGTGTCACTGCCAACAAGGATTTTCAGATACAGACAGCCGTTTTCGGAGTTCTCAAAATGTATACTCTCCTGACCGACAACAGGAAACCTTGAGAGATAGGCTATATTGGTTGAGCCTGAATAAATACCGATATACGGGTATTCGGAATTGATTTTCCTGTCGTTTTTAGCCTTGTCTACAATTACCCGGTTGGCTTCCTGCAGGAAAGCCATATCGGCACCAAGTTCCAGAATGTGGCCGAATAGGGGATTATCAAGCGTGTGAACATTGTTGTCATCTATTCCAAAGTTTTCGGTATTGTAAGAAATTATTGTAACATATGGTTCCTTTGCGTTACTTGACTTGAACATATGTAACGGGAAGTAGCGCAAGGTGGGAGCCAGGCAAAGAAGTATAGTGACAAAGGGGACTGAAGCTCCTTTTTTCCATGTAAACAGCCATAGGATCAGGAATAGGAAATTCAGCAGAAACAGAAACGGGAATGCCAACCCTGAAAGGGATGCGAACGGCCATTTTCCGATAGGTGCCAGAACAGATCCGTAACAGCTGAATATCAGCAGCAGGGCTATCAGGATATTGACAGCCAGCAACGGATATGCCAACAGTTTTCCTATGAGTTTCATGAACCCTTTTTTCTATGTATGATCCTGTCCAACCATACCGCTACCGTAGTGACAGGCGCAGTCAGGTCCTTACCCCGACCGAGCATGTAATTGAATGCCCAACCTGTGAAAGCCGCTCCAAGATGGGCTGCATCGGTGGCGGGATTTACATGCGGCAACAGAGCCACGTCAATGATAGCCAGTGTGATTACTATGTATTTAAGACTGACGGCACCTATGAGCGGTATCTGCTCGGTGGCGTCGGGAGCCCGGAAAGCCAGAGCCGTACAGAATGCCAATATACAGACTGAGCAGAGAGGTATGCTGTCTGTCCAGCCACGCTGCTGTAATGAGGGAAAAGCCATGAATATTCCGGTAAACAGAAGCATGCCTGTCATACCACCCAGTACGTACAGGCCGCGTAGAGCGTTGGATGTAAAGAATTTTAGAAACACACCTCCAAGCCAGTACAATACAAGCATATTAAACAGAAGATTCCATAGCCCCCAGCTTGAAAAGAGTGCTGTAACAGGAGCCCATGGCTTATGTGCAAGCATCACAGGGTTCCATGGATAGTTTAAAGCGGTATACGCAAGTCTGTCAGGACCAATAGAGAAAAGGGTAAATGTTATGTCAAGAAGCAAGGATAATGCAAAAACCCCAGAGTTTACGATTACCAGACGTGTCGTGACATCGCCTGTACGGAATTTCAGTTTCAGCTCATTCAGAAGATTCATCACCAGGTAAATTTTATGTGGTTGTCTTTACGCTCCCTATGCTTCCAGTAGAGCAGGATAAGGAACCCGGTGAGCATTCCTCCCAGATGTGCGAAATGGGCTACATTGTCGGCAGCACTGCCTCTGATGCCAAGTCCCAGTTCCAGAACCACATACCCTATAACCAGCCATTTGGCTTTGATGGGTACCGGGATGGGTATTATGAACAACTGGTTGTCGGGGAACGTCATGCCATAGCCCAACAGGATACCGTAAACGGCTCCTGATGCACCTACTGTCAGGATCTGGTCAAGATATTGCATCATAGGTATTGTCATGCCGTTTCCTATTGCAACGACTTCATAATTGGAATAAACCAGCCAGTAATGGACATACTGGCAGATCTCCTGCATCAGTCCTGCGCCAATGCCGCAGAGCAGATAGAACAACAGGAATCTTTTAGAGCCCCATTGCTCCTCCATTATGCGTCCGAACATCCAGACGGCAAACATGTTGAAGAATATATGCTGGAATCCTTCGTGCAGGAACTGGTATGTGACGAGTTGCCATATATGGAAACTGGGGGCCAGAAAGAAATGCAGGCCCAGAAGTTTGTTAAGGTCTATTCCGTATTTGGCCATCGCCAAAGTACCCATCCAGCAGAGGACGTTGATGATGAGCAGATTTTTGGTTATGGGTGGTAGTTTGTTCATAATCTAATCATAAACTATGTTACGGGCCACAAAAGTAGCCATTTTTTCAGTAACTTTGCGGTCCATAATACGATAATATGAAAATAGAGAGTTTGGTAGCTGAAAAGACTGTCGAAGCCATTAAGGCACTCTACGGTCAGGAGATAGAGACCGGATCGGTCCAGGTACAGAAAACCAAGAAGGAGTTTCAGGGACATCTGACCATTGTTGTTTTCCCGTATCTGAGGATGTCACGCAAGGGACCCGAGCAGACCGCAGGTGAGATTGGAGTATGGCTGATGGAAAATGTTGAAGAAATCAGTTCTTACAATGTGATCAAGGGATTCCTGAATCTGGTAATATCCACATCTGCGTGGGTGGACATGCTTAATGGAATCAATGAGGATCCTCAGTTCGGTCTGACCAAGGCTACTGATGATTCCCAACTTGTAATGATTGAGTATTCAAGCCCCAACACCAACAAGCCTCTGCATCTGGGACATGTACGTAACAACCTTTTGGGAGGCGCTCTGTCAAACGTTATGGCTGCCAACGGCTACAAGGTGGTAAAGACCAACATAGTCAACGACCGTGGTATCCATATCTGCAAGTCAATGCTGGCATGGCTCAAGTGGGGAAACGGTGCCACACCTGAATCAACCGGTAAAAAGGGCGATCATCTTATCGGAGATTACTATGTGGAGTTCGATAAGCATTTCCGCGCCGAGGTCAAGAGCCTGCTGCCAGCCAATTACGCTGAACTTGACGAGAAGGCTCAGGAGGAGGCCAAGGCCAAGGCCGAGAAGGAGTCACCCCTGATGCAGGAGGCACACGCCATGCTGGTCAAGTGGGAGGCCGGAGACCCTGAGGTCCGTGCACTCTGGGAGCGTATGAACAGCTGGGTTTATGCAGGATTTGATGAGACTTACCGCCGTCTGGGCGTAAGCTTTGACAAGATATACTACGAGTCACAGACCTACCTGGAGGGTAAGAAAACCGTCATGGAGGGTCTTGAGAAGGGGCTTTTCTTCCGTAAGGAGGACGGCTCCGTATGGGCTGACCTGACAGAGAACGGTCTGGACCAGAAACTGCTGCTGCGCAGTGACGGCACATCGGTCTACATGACCCAGGATATAGGTACAGCCCAGCTGCGTTTTAAGGATTACCCCATTGACCGCATGATTTACGTGGTGGGTAATGAGCAGAACTACCACTTCCAGGTGCTTTCCATACTGCTTGACCGTCTGGGATTCAAGTGGGGCAAGGACCTGGTGCACTTCTCTTACGGAATGGTTGAGCTGCCCGAGGGCAAGATGAAGAGCCGTGAGGGAACGGTGGTCGATGCCGATGACCTGATGGACGAGATGATTGAGACCGCACGCGCCACATCGGCCGAACTGGGCAAGCTGGACGGCATGACTAAGGAGGAGCAGGACGAGATTATACGCATTGTGGGAATGGGTGCTCTCAAGTACTTCATCCTTAAGGTCGATGCCCGCAAGAACATGACCTTCAATCCCAAGGAATCAATCGATTTCAACGGCAACACCGGTCCGTTCATCCAGTATACCTACGCCCGTATCCGTTCCATCATGCGCAAGGCTGCCGAGGAGGGCATCAGACTGGATGGCAGGATTTATACAGATGAAAAATCCCAGATATCCGAGAAAGAGATTGGTCTTATACAACTTCTCAACGGATTCAGGGATGTGGTACATCAGGCAGCTGATGACTATAACCCGTCAGTCATTGCCAATTACTGCTATGACCTGGCCAAGGAGTTCAACCAGTTCTATCATGATTTCAGCATAATGCACGAGCCTAGCCGTGAACTGAAGATGTTCCGTCTGGTTCTGGCTCAGAATGTTGGCAAGATCATCAGACTTGGTATGGGTCTGCTGGGTATTGAGGTTCCGGAACGAATGTAACAATGGCACAGAAATTCTACGTTGTCTGGATTGGGCTGAATCCGGGGGTTTATGACTCCTGGGAGGCCTGCCGACAGCAGGTGGAAGGCTGGAAAGGTGCCGTTTACAAAGGCTTTGCAACACGGGAGGAGGCCGAAGAGGCCATCAATCAGCCCCCGGAGAATTACATAGAAAAAAAAGCTCCTGAGCATAAGGGAGGCCGGAAGAAACAGCAAAAACCTCTGCCTCCCGAGGTTATACGTCAGGCACTTGCAGTGGATGCCGCCTGCAGCGGAAATCCCGGACAGATGGAGTATCGTGCCGTATATCTGGGCGATATGGAGGAAAAATTCCATTTCGGACCGATGCTGGGGACAAACAACATCGGCGAGTTTCTGGCCATTGTACATGCCCTGGCGCTTTACAAGAGCCGCGGGCTGGATTGGCCTCTCTACAGCGACAGCCGTAATGCCATCCTGTGGGTCAAGGCCGGAAAATGCCGGACCAAACTGGAACGCACAGCCGGGACAGAAGCCGTATTTGAAAGGATAGAGAGTGCCGAGCGGTGGCTCAAGGAGAACAGTTTCAGAAATCCTATCTTGAAATGGGAGACTGACAAATGGGGTGAAATCCCTGCTGATTTCGGTAGGAAATGAGAGTATTCAAGGATAAGTCAAGTCTGCAAAGGAGCCGTTTGTTCATGCTGCTCCGGCACTATGTTGTCCTGGTGCTTGTATTCATGGCCGAAAAGCCCCTGTTTATGCTTTATGCAGACGGCCTGCAGCGTCATTACAGCATAAGGGACTGGATAATGGTCGTGTGGCACGGTCTGCCCATCGACCTGTCGGTTGCCGGATATCTCCTGCTGCTGCCTTTAGTCATAGTCATCATAGGAATATGGCTGGATTCATTTCCGGTCAAGAGGGTGATTCAGGTCTATGATGCCATATCGGCTCTGGTTCTGTCATCTGTCTTCATTGCAGATACCGTTCTCTATCCGTTCTGGGGATTCAAGCTGGATGCATCGGTACTATTCTATCTGAAGACCCCCAAGGAGGCCGTGGCCAGCGTTTCTCCGTGGATGGTCGTATTGGGAATAGTTGTGATACTGCTTTGGGCATTGTGTATATACTTGTTACTGATACGTTCGCTTAAGCCGGTATCCGTGCCTTTCAACAAGGTCCTGATGCGGGTTCCGATAACACTGTTCAATCTGGTCCTGTTTGCTCCGCTTTTTCTGGCTATACGCGGCGGGATGAGCGAATCCACCATGAATGTGGGCCGCGCCTATTTTTCATCGGACCAGTTCCTGAATCATTCTGCGGTCAATCCGGGGTTCAGCCTTTTGAGTTCTGTGAGCAAGACAACCCGTTTTGACGAAATGTACAATTATCTGGACGAGAAACGGAGGGCGGAATTGTTCGAGGGTTTATACAAGACAACCGATGACGATACGGAGATTCTGCTCAAAACGGAAAGGCCGAATATCCTGGTAGTCGTTCTGGAGAGCTTCGGCGGAGACTTTGTGCGTGCCATAAGCGGTCGTGAAGATGTCTCACCCCGTCTGGACAGCCTTATAGGGGAGGGAGTCTTTTTCAGCAACTGTTATGCCGGCAGTTTCCGTACGGACAGGGGCCTGATTTGCATCATGAACGGACATCCCGGACTGCCCAAGACATCAATCATGAAGCTGCCGACCAAGAGTGCCGCCCTGCCTTCATTGCCGGCCAGCCTGTCTGAGGCAGGATACGAGACTTATTTCATGTATGGCGGTGACATCAATTTCACCAATATGAAGAGCTGGCTTTTTGGAACCGGTTTCAGGAATATCGTTGCGGATACCGATTTCACTCTTGCCCAGCGTCACTCCAACGCCTGGGGCGTGAATGATGACATAACTTTTGACCGACTGCTTAAAGACCTGAAGGAACGGACTGATTCACTCTGGTTTACCGGATTCCTGAGTCTGAGCAGCCATGAGCCTTTCGATGTCCCTTATCATCGTCTGCCGGACAAAGTAGACAATGCTTTCGCTTACACGGACAGTTGCCTTGGCGATTTTGTGGATTCGCTCAAGCAGACTCCGGTTTGGGATAATCTTCTGATGGTGATATTGCCTGACCACGGGTTCCGTTACACCAGGAACGGTCTTTCCAGTGATCCTCATGTACATCATATCCCGATACTCTGGATTGGAGGTGCCGTAAGGGAACCAATGGTTATTGACCGGTTGATTGGCCAGACGGATTTGGCCGCTACCTTATTGGGGCAGTTGGGAATCAGTCACAGTGAATATCTGTTCAGCAGAAATGTGCTTTCCGGCTCATACTCCTATCCGTTCTCATTCTACACTTACAATAACGGACTCTGTTTCATAGACAGCACAGGGGTGACTCTCTATGACGACGATGCATCGGAGTGTCTGATTAATGATTCTGATGGCTCGGAGATTCGTCTGGATAGGGGTAAGGCTATCCTGCAGACCCTTTATGATGACCTTGAGGAGCGCTGATTAGGGTGTTTGGCCAGCCATCTCTGATAACCTTCCCAATCCCGTTTCCAACGGTTGTGGGTCCAAAGCCAGAGTTCAGGGCATTCGCGTATATTATCCTCAAGCAGACGCATGTACTTTTCGGTCACCTCAAAATCAGGCAGGTCGGCGGTATGCTCATACATAAGCTGCAGATCACAGCGGTAATGGCCTCTTCTGATACGGCTCACATGGATGTACCAGACTGCTGTATCCAGTTTCCTTGACAGACGTTCGGCCCCGGTAAAGACGGGAGTCTTACGGTTCATGAATTCCGTCCAGTAGTGAATGTTCCACCACAGGGGGACCTGATCGGCTATCATACCTATCAGGAATATCTTTCCGTCCCGCCGGTACTCCAGCAGCCGGCGCAACACATGCTCCATGGGTATGCTCTCTGTCCCGAATTTGCTGCGGAGCCTGTACATGAACAGCTCCATGGTCTCATTTTCAAGCTTGTGGTATACCTGGCACCCCTGTATATTCTCAATATCCTCAAAGTTGTAAATCAGTGAAGGGGTCCATTCCCAGTTTCCCATGTGTCCCATGTAGCAGATATTTGACTGCCCGTGTTTCAAGAACCCTGCAAGATTCTCATGACCTGTCCATACCAGGTGGCGCTCTATCCAGCGTCTGCTGGCAGATACGGTCTTGAGGCTCTCCATGAGCTGGCAGGCAAACTGGTAGTAGAAACGGCGCTCCGTGCGGCGCAGCCATTTGCGGTCCCTGTCCGGGAATGAGAGGGCCAGATTCTTCTGTACGATTGATTTGCGGTATCTTAGCGGAGGGCAGATGAACATAACCAGCCATGCTATGTCAGAGAACAGATAGAGTATCGGCATGGGCAGGAGTGATATTACCCAGACGATAGCATACAGAACTGTTGACAGGAATTTTGCCATAATCAGAAACAGAAATTGAAACGGGCTCCCAACACGAATGAGCGCCACACTTTATCATAATAGTCAAGGCCGCCATGAACTGATACGCTGGAGAACGATGATGTCCTGACTGTAAGACCAAGGTTACCATAGCAGTGCATGCCTGCGGGTATGGTCCATTCCAGCGGATTGCCCTGAGCCGGGTCAGCAAAGAAGCTGTAGCTGTTGGCACGGGGTGAATAACCCGCCAAGGCCTGGCCGTTGACCATAATCCTTTCAAATACAGGAATGTCTATGTCCATACCGGCAGCTAACGTATAAACATCGGCAACGCTTCCTTCCGGGGCCAGATATATGTCATCACTGCCGGTCCATTTCATCTGGGTGAGCCCGGCACGCAGCGTGGGCCCTATATACCATGGCATCCATGATGCGTCAATGCCGATAGAACAGGCGGGTTTGGCATCCGGATTCCCGTATCCGCCCGATGTAAACACATCGGCCCCTATGCTGTAGTCCGAGTAGAGCGAGAATTTCCATTCCGGCATATCACCGGTATAGGGAGCTACGACAGGTTTGCTCAGGTCATGCTCACCAAACAGGATGTCCGTCAGCCCATAGGCAACCTCTGTCGAGAATAATCCTACTGCGGCACCGGCCATCACATCCGAGCACCAGTGCCTGTTGGCTATGACGCGGAATATCCCGGTGGTTGCGGCTATGCCGTATCCGCCCACGCTTATCCAGGGACTCATCGTCTCGCCATACTCCTTATGGAGCATATGGGCGCACATGAACGCGGTGGCGGTGTGTCCCGACGGGTAAGAGTTGTTGGCTCTGCCGTCCGGACGCTCCCTTCTGAGAGTGTATTTCAACGCATTGGTGATACCGGCCTGAATGGCCACTGCAGCGCCGTCGGCCGTAATCATACGGGGCCAGTCGCTGCGTCCTTTTACTCCGGCGGCCTTAAGCAGAAGCATTATACCTGCCGGTGAATATTGAAGTATATTGGCCGATTGTAATGCCGGCTGTGTTATTCCGCCCAGTTTAATGATGCGTTTGTCCAGATAGTTGTCATTATAGAGTATGCTGGTTGAGAGCAGTCCCAGCGGCAAAAGTGTCCGCTCAATGAACCGGTCAGGCCTGTATGCCATGCTGGCAGTGTCGCGCCCCAGCGAAAGGTTGAGCTGATAATCAATCTCATTAAGCGGCTTATAAGGCTTGAAGGGGTTGATGGAGGCTCTGATCCCCGTAAAGGTGAACAGTATGACGGCTGATATGAGCAGTGATTTGTTCATCGGCGGTTATAGAAGTGCTTTCTTGCGCCCAGAGTGCACCTGACCGTTATGAGCTGCTGGTTATGGACCGGGGTATCGGGCGTAAAATGGAGATTCCAGCGGAATCCCAACTGCACGTTCTTATCGGCTACGAACATTACACCCAGCTCTGTCTTGTTGTAGAAGGTATGATTGTAGAAAGGATCGCTTCGATGGAAAGTGAGTCCCGCCTCCGGATCATCCAGGAAAGGTTGCTGGCTCTCTCCCGTGTATACAGTGCTTTTGATGTCAAACATACGCCAGCCCAGTTGTATGTCACCCAGAAATCCGGTGGGGCTGTGCCAGCGGCCGTCCTTACGGCAACGTACAAGCGAACAGAGTACGCCTGCATCTGTCTTCAGCCATAAGCCTGCTCCGGGATTGAGCCTGAGGGTGAGATACGGGTTCAGTTGGAACTTTTCATAGATATAGTGGCCTGGTTCTTTAGGCTTGGCAAAATGCGTCATGGCCGTAAACCAGCCTGCTCCCAACAACCTGTTACCTACATATCCGTCCCATACTATACGGAAAGCCTCCCTGTCGGTCTCAGTCTGCCGGCTGAACCAGTTGCAGTAGAGCTCGGTCTGCCATCTCTCTCCATAATACTGTATCAGTGTGCCGCCTATGGTAGGCTCAAAGAATGCGATTGAATCATACAGGAAAGCATCGGGCAACTGACGCTGAAGGTTGTGCCGCGGTATGGAGCCGAAGTATGTAACCCAGTTATCACCGCCATATCTGTAGTAAAGGATAATATCCGGGGCTATAGTGTCCCTGGAGCCGAATTCCCATATCTTGGAGAAACCCGCCACGAGTGTATGGTCGCAATTCCCGATAGGGTAATCAATGCCCATCTCCGGCATGACGCGCATTCCGTATATGGTCTGGGGCTGCATGTCGTTCTTGTACTCGCGGTTGTCAAACAGACCGTCAAAGTTGATGTCTGCGCGCAGCCGCTGTCCGAAAGCGGGCAGACACAATACGGAAAACGCAAGTACAGCTGTAAATACGGCCTTACGGTTCATCAGTCTAAAAAAACTTATCAACATATTGCGCAAAGTTACCTATTTATAACACATTTCCCGTTTTTTGGGCCGTATAAAATTCATACCTTTGCATATCAATCGTTTGTAAAGGCCGGATGAAAGAACTGTTTGCTTTCCTGAGACGCTTTGTCAAGCCATATCGCCGCAATCTTGCCGGCAGTGTGGCCTATAATCTGCTTTCGGCTCTGCTCAACGTATTCTCTTTCGCGCTTATAGTGCCCATCCTGAGGATACTGTTCAAGATCAATACCGACGTGTATGAGTATACGCCGCTCTCCCAGACCGATAACCTTAAGGATGCGGTATCGGCGCTGAAGGACGATTTCTTCTATAAAGTATCGGAGTTTGTCGATACATACGGTGAGTCCAAGACCTTGCTCATACTGGGTATCGTACTGATTGTCATGACATTCTTCAAGACTGCCTGCTATTTCGGGTCATCGGCCGTGATGGTCCCGTTAAGGAACGGAATAGTGCGTGACATAAGGATTCAGATTTATGACAAGATACTGAGCCTGCCCATGAGTTTCTTCTCAAAAGAGCGCAAGGGCGATATCATAACCCGCATGAGCGGCGATGTGTCGGAGATAGAGAATTCAATTGCCCAATCGCTGGACATGCTCATCAAGAATCCTATCCTGATAATCGTCTACGTGGGCACCCTGATAGCCATAAGCTGGCAGATGACCATCTTCACCATCGTGGTAGGGCCGCTCATTATCTGGATAATCGGCAGCATCGGCCGTAAGCTCAAGGCCCGCTCGCTTGTGGCACAGTCATTTTGGAGCGAGACCATGTCAGAACTTGAGGAGACGCTGGGAGGACTGCGTGTAATCAAGGCTTTCCTGGCAGAGAAAAAGATGTCCGACCGGTTTGGCCGCAGCAGCGAACAACTGCGCAGGGCATCCAACAGGGTGCATCTTCGCCAGGCTCTGGCTCATCCCGTAAGCGAGTTCCTGGGTACCGCGCTTATCGTACTGGTACTCTGGTACGGCGGTAAGCTTATTCTCAACAATAACGCCACCATCGATGCGTCGGCATTCATCTATTACCTGACTATCCTCTACAGTGTGATTAATCCTATCAAGGACCTTTCAAAGGCTGGTTACGCAATCCCCAAGGGTATGGCTTCCGTGGAGCGTATAGACAAGATACTGCTTGCCGACAACAATATAACAGACGTTCAGAATCCTGTTGAGATTGCTGAATTCAAGGATGAGATAAGGTACAGCGGTGTCTCTTTCTCCTATGAGGAGGGACGTGAGGTGCTGCATGACATAGACCTGACCATTCCGCGCGGCAAGACCATTGCGCTGGTAGGCCAGTCTGGCTCCGGCAAATCCACTATGGTGGACCTGCTGCCCCGTTTCTACGATGTGTCAAGCGGCTCTATCACTATAGACGGGACCGATATCCGCAATATATCGCTAAAGTCACTGCGCAGCCTGATGGGCAATGTCAACCAGGAGGCCATACTGTTTAATGACACCTTCTACAACAACATAACCTTCGGCGTAAAGAACGCCACCCGTGAGCAGGTCATTGCGGCAGCCAGGATAGCCAATGCCCATGATTTCATCATGGAGTCCGAGAACGGCTACGATACCAACATCGGAGACCGCGGATGTCTGCTTTCAGGCGGCCAGCGCCAGCGCATCAGCATTGCCCGCGCCATACTCAAGAACCCGCCCATACTTATTCTGGATGAGGCTACCAGCGCTCTTGATACTGAGTCCGAGCGTCTGGTGCAGGAGGCTCTTGAGCGTCTTATGAAAGACCGCACCACAATAGCCATTGCACACAGGCTCTCAACCATCAAAAATGCCGATGAGATATGTGTCCTGCATGAGGGAAAGATTGTGGAACGCGGCACTCATGAGGAACTTATAGCCTTAGACGGCTATTACAAGAGGCTTCATGACATGCAGCAATTGTAAGTATTTTTAATCAATATAGAAAATGGTAAAGATAGGTACTCCGCTCACCAAGGTAGCCAAGAAGGCCCTTCTGTGCGGCTCAGGAGAACTGGGAAAGGAGGTTGCAATCGAGTTGCAGCGTTATGGCGTCGAGGTTGTGGCACTCGACAGGTATGAAAACGCTCCTGCCATGCAGGTGGCTCACCGCAGTTATGTTCTGTCAATGCTTGACGGAGCGCGTCTGCGTGAAATTATTGAAAAGGAGAAACCGGATATGATCATTCCGGAGGTTGAGGCTATTGCTACACCTGAACTGGTAAAGCTGGAGAAGGAAGGTTATAATGTTATTCCTACCGCCAATGCCACATTCCTTACTATGAACCGCAAGGGCATACGCCAGCTGGCTCACGAGACACTGGGTCTGCCTACTTCAAACTATCGCTTTGCCGCTACACGTGAGGAGTTTGATGCAGCCATAAAGGAGATTGGCACTCCCTGCGTGGTTAAGCCTATCATGAGTTCATCGGGTCACGGACAGAGTGTCTGCAAGCGCCCTGAGGATGCCGACAACTCATGGAAGATTGCCCAGGAGGGCGGCCGTGCCGGTGGCGGCGAGGTTATAGTAGAGGGATTTGTCAAGTTTGATTATGAGATAACCCTTCTTACCGTACGTCACAGTGGCGGAACCACATTCCTCAACCCCATCGGTCATCATCAGGTAGACGGCGATTACCGTGAGTCATGGCAGGCTCAGCCCATGAGCGACAAGGCTCTGGCTCAGGCTCAGGATATTGCCAAGAAGATTACCGACGCCCTGGGCGGTTACGGTATTTTCGGTGTAGAGATGTTTGTCTGCGGAGACAACGTGCTGTTCAGCGAGGTTTCGCCCCGTCCGCATGATACCGGCATGGTCACAATGATATCCCAGGACCTGTCAGAGTTTGCACTGCATGCACGTGCCGTGCTGGGTCTGCCTATCCCCAAGATCAACTTCTTTGGCCCCAGCGCATCAAAGGCTATTGTGGTTGAGGGCGATACCGATATGATTGAGTTTGAGAATGTGGACGAGATTCTTGCCGAGCCCGATGTACAGGTTCGTTTCTTCGGCAAGCCGTTCATAAAGGGTCATCGCCGTATGGGTGTTATCCTGGCCCGTGCAGAGAGTGTGGAGAAAGCTCTGGAGAAAGTGGAGCGCGCCTACGCCAAGCTGAAGGTCAAGGTTTACTGATAACCAGATCTTTGACAGTCATGTGCTCAAGGTACTGTTGGATCAGTGCCTTGAGTTCTTTTATCATCTCTTCTTCAACAGCCGGCTCTGAACCTTTAAGGTTCTGTTTGAGGGCAGGGTCATTCTTATAGGCATAAAGACCGGATTGCTGCTCCCCGTCAAATTTTATCATCCAGTCACCTTTGTAGTACATATACATGCCGTTCAGGTAATTGGCGTTCCACGTATCTTCATCGGCAGTGGCAAAAAGGTTCTGGCCAAAACTGATGAACGGGCGGTCATATCCCAGATAACCCATTATGGTGGGCAGGATATCTGACTGTTGAGCCAGGCAATCCCTGTGCCCGGCTATCTGTCCGGACGGATCATAGAATATTATGGGTATCCTGAACTTACCGTACTCTGACTGATAATCGGGGTGTTCCGACTGGTTGGTATGGTCGGCGGTCAGGACAAACAGCGTATTGTTGAACCAGGGTTCCTGGCTGGCCTTCTCAAAGAACAGACGCAGGGCGTTGTCCGAGTAGCGGATGCAACGGTACATCTCCAGATTGGGCTCTTCGGGGTAGATGTCCTTGTACCTGTCGGGGATATTGAAAGGATGGTGCGATGAAGCTGTAAAGACTGTCGATACGAACGGCTGGCTGAATGTTCCCAGCTTGGCACACATGAACTGCAGGAACTCCTCATCCCAGATGGCCCATACCCCGTCAAACATGGCGTGACCGCCAAACCGGGGATCGGCATCAAACTCATCCATCCCGAAATAGTCCTTGTAGCCGATGGCCCTGGAGTAGGACTGGAAACCCATTGACTGGTTGTCGGCACCGTGGAAGAATGCCGAATAATAACCTTTGCTGTCCAGCTCTTCGGCCAGTCCGGAGACCTGTTTTGACATCATCGTCGTGGTAAGCACAAAGTGATCCTTGAGCATAGGGATTCCTGAGAGCACGGAGGGCGGGGCGTCAATGCTCTTCCTGCCGTTGGCCATTGAATACTCAAATGTAAGGCTTTTTTCCATCAGGGAATCCAGGAACGGAGTACAGTCATGAATGCCTTCAAGTCCGCGGTTCATATAACCGATGTACTCCCCGCCAAAGCTTTCCAGTATCATCACCACAACGTTCTTGGGTCTGAAAACGGCAGTGGTATCAGGGTAGATAACAGGAGAGTATATCTGTTCAAGCTCCTCCTGGCTGAAATATTGAGGCACCTCAATCTTTACCCTGCCAGCAGTACGAATGGCACAGAACGGGGTGTTCAGTATTGCAGCGGCATCGGCCGGCCGGTCAGCATACTGGTAGGCGTTGCTCATCGTTATGGGCCTTATGCTGGTGGATATGCCTCCGCGAATGCCTACCACACTCACAAAAATGCATAACAACAGGCAACATGTCTTGATCAGGTAATAGACTCCAAGGCTTTTATATCTGACCACATCGGGCACTCTAATCAATTTGCAAAGAGCCCATGTCATTATAATGAACAGAAGTACCAGATACCAGTTATCGAGCACGGATTCAAGGAAAATGGACATCAACTGACCTCCGCTCTCGTTCTTGAATTCGGTAAATACATTGAGTGTGCTGCGGCATCCTGTAAATGGGAAATAGACTGTGTCAATCAGATTGGCGGCAATACCGGCCGAAACAAAGACCACAAGGATTACCTTTACCGTCTTGTAATATGCGGGATGCTCCTTGAAGTGCAGGGGGAACATTGTGAGAATCATGTAGAGGGCGGTCAGATACATGATTCCGGCTGTATCGAACTTCAATGCTCCGCGCAACATATTCCATAGCAAAGGTGCGTTGAGATTGTCCCGGTACACATCCCAGTTGTACCACATGAATACTATGCGGCAGACCATGAACATGACATATATGACCAGAAGATTCAGGATGACGGTCATGAACGGCGTCCTGAGCAGCGAAGGTCTGTCCTGTTTCATGGATGGGTGTTATTTGGATTTGAGACTCTGCGCATAATCCTTGCTGATGTAGTTCTCAGTGCTCATGCAGGCATCGGACGCGAATTCTATTCCGTATTCAATCAGTCTGCTCCAATCATCCCGGGTCAGCCTGTCCAGATTTTTACGGCGGATGTTCTCCCTGACAAATCCGTAAATCATTCCGGCATTGAAGTTATCGCCTGCACCGATGGTGCTTACCGGAACGATAGTGCGTGAGGAGAATGTATACTGCTGCCCGTGGTCTATTACAGTAACTCCATCCCGGCCTCTGGTGCAGATAAGGATAGGACAGTATCCTGAAGTCTCGGAATAGGTCTTGCGGCAGTCGTCATACCCGAACACGTTTATGAAATCCTCATGGCTTCCGCGGACTATGTCAGCCAGTGCAAAGTTCTCTCTGAAAGTCTCTTTAAGGCTCTCAACCTCATGAGCGTGGTTATCCCTGAAGTTGAGGTCATAATATAGCAGTGCGCCCTGATCCTTGGCATACTGAAGGAAAGGTTTTACCTTGTCCCTGAGCACGGGATTGAGCGCGAAATATGCCCCGAAAGCAACGATATCGTTCTCCCCGATCAGAGGCATCTCAAAGTCCAGGCGGTTATTGGGATAATCCTTATAGAAACTGTAATGGGCGTCATTGTTCTCATCCAGATATGCCAGTGAGATGGCGGTTTTCTTGCCCTTATAGCAGGAGACGTAATCGGTGTTGATACCGTTTTCCTGCATGAAACCCAATATATACTGACCCACCTGGTCCGAACCGATTTCAGTTATGAAAGTGCTGTTGATACCGGCTCGTCCCAAAGAAATCAGTCCGTTGAATACAGAGCCGCCAGGCACTGCCGCAACAGGCTGGTTGTTTCGGAACAGTATATCGTAAATGGTCTCTCCGATGCCGAAAATGTTTCTCATAACAGCTTTTTGGAGCGCATTCCAAGATAACCTCCGTGATGACGCTTGTTGTAATCCTCGACTGTAAAACCGATTCTCTTCATGGTCTCAACCACCAGAGCATCGCCTATTACGTTCATCACTGTTGTGCTTGTGGTGGGGGCCAGACCCAATGCGCAGACCTCATCCGGGTGTCCGGTACAAAGAACCACATCGGCCTGGCGTGCCAACTGACTGTCGGCGTTACCTGTAACGACAATGAACTTGAGTGTGGGGTCAAGGGTGCGGCTCAGTTCCATGAGCTCCAGTATTTCACGTGTCTTGCCGGAGTTGGATACCAGCAGGAACAGGTCGTTTTTCTGAAGGATACCCAAATCACCATGCTGTGCCTCGCTGGGATGGAGAAATATTGACGGAGTACCGGTAGAGCTGAAAGTCGTAGCCATGTTCATGGCTATCTGCCCGGCTTTACCCATACCGCTGGTAATTAATTTTCCGTTAAGCTCATGAACGTGATGAACTATCAGATTCACAGCTTTTTCATATTCATCGCCTATAGGAATGTTCAGAATAGCCTGAGACTCCCTGCTGACGATGTCTTTAACCGATTCAATCATTGCTTTGTCCAATGAAGATTCATTTTGAATTCGCAAATATACTAAATTTTTATACAAGAGTCCCAAAAATCCAAAGGATTCTGCTTGCCCGGAACTTTTTAGTGCATCTGTATTGGAAGCACCGCCGGACTATCCCCTTTGGGGACCATCAGTGCAGTGGCGTAAGCGAAGCCCCCCGGAGGATCCCGTTAAGAACGGCACTTGTCTGACGACGATTAGACACCGTAAGGTGGCTAAGATGGAGGAGTTTGCCGTTTAGGGTCCGTAGGGGAGGCTGAGTAGCCACGGAACGTTGCGTCCCCAAAGGGGATAGTCCGGCTACTGCAAATGTCAAAGTTTCCAGTTGCACAGAACTTTTTGGGGTATAGGTATCGGAAACCGTCGCCACCCTCGGCGCGTTAGAGGGAGGGGCCCGCTCCGAAGGAGTGGGAGGGATAGGGCCGTAGGCCCGTAGTTTCAGATACCTATACCCCAAAAAGTTCCCCCGAATAAAGCACAAAAAGTATTTTTATCAATATTATTTCGTACATTTGCCGCAATTTACTCTTAAAGAGGTTTATTTTTATTAGATGTTTTAATATTTAAAAGATGAAAATTGTAACAAAAGAGTTCCAGCTTCCTGATGGAAGAACCATCAAACTGGAGACCGGGAAACTGGCCAAGCAAGCCGATGGAGCCGTGATGCTGACATGTGGCAAAACTATGCTCCTGGCCACTGTATGCGCCGCAAAAGATGCAGTTCCCGGAACTGATTTCATGCCGCTGCAGGTAGAGTACAGAGAGAAGTATGCGTCAATAGGACGTTATCCCGGCGGCTTTACCAAACGTGAGGGACGTCCCTCAGATTATGAGATTCTGACCTGCCGTCTTGTGGACCGCGCTCTGCGTCCTTTGTTTCCTGACAACTACCACGCTGAAGTTTTCGTAAACATCATACTGTTCTCCGCTGACGGAGAGCAGATGCCTGATGCTCTGGCCGGTCTGGCAGCATCAGCAGCACTGGCCGTATCGGACATACCTTTCCAGGGTCCGATTTCGGAGGTTCGCGTAGCCCGTATCAACGGAGAGTACGTTATCGACCCCACGTTCAAGCAGCTTGAGCAGGCCGATATGGATGTAATGGTTGCCGCAACCTATGACAACATCATGATGGTTGAGGGTGAGATGAAGGAGGTCAGCGAGTCTGACCTGCTGGGTGCCATGAAGGCCGCTCACGATGAGATTAAGAAGCACTGCAAGATCCAGATGGAACTGACCGAGGAGGTTGGCAAGACCGTCAAGCGCGAGTACTGCCACGAGGTCAACGACGAGGATCTGCGTCAGGCCGTAAAGGATGCCTGCTACCAGAAGTCTTATGACCTGGCTGCACAGGGCAATGCCGACAAGCACTCACGCGAGGCCAACTTTGAGGCTGTACGCGATGAGTTCAAGGAGCAGTATCATGCAGCACATCCCGAGCTGAGTGAGGATGAGCTGGCCGAAAAGGATACCCTGATAGACCGCTACTACCACGACGTAGAGCGTGACGCAATGCGTCGCTGCGTCCTGGATGAGGGTAAGCGTCTGGATGGCCGTAAGACAACCGATATCCGTCCTATCTGGTGCGAGGTTGGTTACCTGCCCGGACCTCACGGATCATCAATATTCACCCGTGGTGAGACACAGGCTCTGTGCTCTGTAACACTGGGTACCAAGGACGATGAGAAGATGGTGGATGACGTGCTGGATCAGCACAACGAGCGTTTCCTGCTCCACTACAATTTCCCGCCCTTCTGCACAGGTGAGGCTAAGGCTCAGCGCAGCCTGGGACGTCGTGAGATTGGTCACGGACACCTGGCATGGCGCGCCCTCAAGGGCCAGATTCCTGAGGACTATCCCTACTGCGTACGCGTAGTATCCGATATTCTTGAGTCAAACGGCTCATCATCAATGGCTACCGTGTGCGCAGGTACACTGGCTCTGATGGATGCCGGCGTCAAGATCAAGAACCCCGTATCAGGTATCGCAATGGGTCTTATCAAGAACCCGGGCGAGGACAAGTACGCTGTTCTGAGTGATATCCTTGGTGATGAGGATCATCTGGGCGATATGGACTTCAAGACCACCGGTACCGTTAAGGGACTTACCGCTACACAGATGGATATCAAGTGCGACGGTCTGTCATATGAGATTCTGGAGAAGGCTCTGGCTCAGGCCAAGGCCGGACGTGAGTATATACTTAGCAAGATCACCGAGACCATTGCAGAGCCTCGTGCCGATCTCAAGCCCCACGCACCCCGCATCGAGACCCTTACCATTCCCAAGGAGTTCATCGGCGCAGTCATTGGCCCGGGCGGAAAGATCATCCAGGGCATGCAGGAGGAGACAGGTGCCAGCATCAGCATTGATGAGGTTGACGGCGTAGGCAAGATTGAGGTTGCCGCATCAAACCGCGACAGCATCGAGGCTGCTTTGGCCAAGATCCGTGCTATCGTAGCTATCCCCGAGGTAGGTGAGGTTTATGACGGTACCGTACGTTCAGTAATGCCTTACGGTCTGTTCGTAGAGTTCCTGCCCGGTAAAGACGGTCTGCTGCACATCAGTGAAATTGACTGGAAGCGTTACGAGACCATCGAGGAGACCGGCATCAAGGAGGGTGACAAGATTCAGGTCAAGCTGATTGACATCGATCCCAAGACCGGTAAGTTCAAACTGTCACGTCGTGCTCTCATCGAGAAGCCCGAGGGTTATGAGGAGCGTCCCGCCCGTCAGATGCGTCAGGACCGCGGTGAGCGTCAGGACCGCGGTGAGCGCCAGGACCGTGGACCCCGTCAGGACCGTGGCCCGCGCCATCATCACGATAACCGCCGCAACGACCAGCAGGAGAATACTGAGAGCAATGAAGAGAAGTAATCTCATAGTTGCCGCTCTGGCCTTATTAACAGTAGCCTGTCAACCCCAAGTTGACAGGTTTACTTTAAATGGCCGGATATCGCAGGCAGACGGCAAGACTCTTTATATTGACCATATAGGTCTGGACAGGGTGGAGGTCCTGGACTCCGCAAAACTGGATACTGAAGGAGAGTTCAGTTTCAATCCTGTTGCTCCGAAGGACTGTTTTGATTTCTATCGTCTGCGTATAGAGAACAAGACCGTAAACCTGGTAATCGATTCGACCGAGACAGTTACGGTCAAGGCAAGTCTGCCGCAGATGCAGGTTGACTATACGGTCGAAGGCTCCGATGAGTGCGTTCGACTGAAAGACCTTGTAATGCGTCAGATAGGACTGCTGCAGGATTTGAGACGGGTCAGTTCACAGTACAACAGTCAGGATGTAACCGCCCTGCAACAGAAGGTACAGGAGATGGTGGATGTTTTCAAGTCAGAAGTCATGATTGATTTCATTTTTCCTGATCCGGGATCGGCCTGTGCCTATTATGCATTGTTCATGAGCCTGAACGGTCAGACGCTTTTCAATCCTCAGGCAGACCGTCAGGATGCCAAGTGCTTTGCTGCCGTTGCTACCCAGATGGACCAGTTCTATCCTGAAGCCTTGAGGACTGTTCATCTGCACAATGTTGCGCTTAAAGGTATGTCCAGGACCTCACCGTCACGGTATTCGGCATCACAGGAGGCTATCGGGAAGTTTGACAGCCTTATAGTTGAAACAGGTCTGATAGAGATAGAACTTCCTGATTGCAAAGGCAGGATACATAAACTGAGTGATCAGAAGGGAAAAGTGGTGTTGCTTGACTTTACAGCTTTCAAGACCAGTTATGCCACCAATTATAATATGATGCTCAGAACACTTTACAACAAGTATTCATCAGAGGGGCTGGCCATATATCAGGTCTCGGTTGACAGTGATGAGAGTTACTGGTCCAACATAGCATCAAACCTGCCATGGATTTGCGTGCGTGACGAGTCAAGTGTCTATTCATCATATCTCAAGTCTTATAATGTGAGAAATCTACCTTCGGCTTTTCTTATAGACCGTGAAGGAAATATTGTAGACCGTCCGGACAATACCGATGAGTTGGAAGGGAAGATAGCCAAACTTTTGGAATTGGAATAAACACTGATTTTTTATTATTTTGTTGGGATAGTCTGAAAATAAAACTATCTTTGCCCTGAACGTGAAACATAAAAACGGGTTCCAACATCTGGGAGAGGATTGTTGGAATTCTTTTTTGCTCATGTCAGAAGCAGATTGTATAACTGATAAAACATTGATATTATGGCATATATGTCAGAAGAGGGCTACAAGAAACTGGTAGCCGAACTACAGTACCTGGAAGGCGTGCGCCGTCCGGAGATCATTCAGCAGATAGCCGAGGCGCGTGACAAGGGAGACCTGAGTGAGAACGCCGAGTATGATGCAGCAAAAGAGGCACAGGGTATGCTTGAGGCAAAAATAGCCCAGCTCAAAGCCCAGATTGCCGATGCCAAGATCATAGATGAGAGCAAGATAGATACATCAACAGTTCAGATACTCACCAAGGTCAAGCTCCGCAACACAAAGAACAACGCCACCATGGTTTATTCAATCGTTCCCGAAAGTGAGGCAGACCTCAAGGCCGGTAAGATTTCAAGCAGCACTCCCATTGCCAAAGGCCTGCTGGGACATAAGGTAGGTGAGACCGTTGAGATTCAGATTCCCAGCGGCAAGATTGGTTTTGAGATTCTGGAGATTTCGCTTTAACACATTGGGGACGGTTCCGTTTGTAACACATTGGGGACGGTTCCGTTTGTGTTAACGAACACAAACGGAACCAACCCCGTAAAATAGGAAACTGATGACTATATTTTCCAGAATTATAGCAGGAGATATTCCCTGCTACAAGATAGCCGAGACAGAGAACTGCTTTGCGTTCCTGGACATCAACCCCCTGGTAAAGGGACACGTGCTGTGCATACCCAAGCGTGAGGTTGACTACCTGTTTGACCTTACGGATCAGGAGCTCTGTGACCTGCAGCTCTTTGCCAAGAAGATTGCCGCAGCCCAGAAGAAGGTGTTTAACTGCATCAAGGTTGGTGAGGCCGTACTTGGCCTGGAGGTGCCTCATGCACACATTCACCTTATCCCCATGCAGAGTGAGAAGGATATGCTTTTCAGCAATCCCAAACTTAAACTCACACCCGCTGAATTCGAGCAGATAGCAGCCGATATCCGCGCCGCACTTTAAATAGAGAATTGAAAATTGAAAATTAACACGCACCTGCGTGAAATCCCGCGACAATAAGGCGTTCGAAAACAAATTCGAACGCCTTTTATTTTTCATCTTATAGTATCAGGCATACTTGAGTATCATATCTGCGTTTATGCCTAGCTTTGAATGTAGTCTTTTGGCGATAGGCATAGTAATACGCCTCTTTCCACTCAATATTTGACTGAAGACCGACTCATTGATGCCCAAATATTGAGCACCTTCTTTTTGTTTCATGTTATGTGCATATAAGTAATCTTCTATAGACCTTATTAGTGGCGTCTTCTCTCTAAGCGGAAGAATTTCCATGTATTCATCCTCATATTGAGCCATAAGCTTACTCAAATCTGAGATTTGGCGTGTGTATTCATTATCCATCTCAGGCTCAAGCATTCCTTTATCAGTTGCCTCTGCAATCAAGGCTTCAACTTTAGCCTTTATTTCATCATATTCCTTTCTTGTAGTCAATTTGTTCATAGTAAGTCCTTTTAAATTGTTGAACAATCTATTTTATCATATTCTTGATGTGTACCCACAAATCGGATATTTATCACATCTCCAATAAAGATGACTACAGCGACAATCCGATAGTTATTTCCTCCTATGTTGAAAACATAGCGTCCATTCTTAACATAGTCTGCCGATGGAAACTGTGCTTTCAGCTCTGAATGACTATGCCATGTGGCGCGTCTTACCTTATCAACCCAATTGTTCATTGGAGCCGCTGATTGCGCATGGCTTTGTACAAAAGCATCAAGGAGTTCTTTATTTGCAATAATCATCTTTATGGTATTTGCCCACAAAAATAGAACAATCTTTGCATTTCTGCAAATTAATTTGCGATTCTGTAAATTTTGATGAATAAACGTCCCCTTTTGTATTATTTTTATTTGAAGTACTTGCCGATGACGGGGAGCGACCTTAACGGGAGGTCTTTCTTGATGAGGTAGGCCAGGTAGATGCAGATTAGTACGGTGTTGATGGTCAGGCTCAGCCACAGGGGCAAGTCCTTGCAGAACCAGTACACCACATATAGCAGGGCGGCCAGTAACACGTACATGAAGATATCCTTAAGCGGATAGTTTATGGGACTCTTTTTCTGGCCGATGAAGTAGGAGAGCAGCATACATGTGCCGTAGCCGGCAAACCCGCCCCATGCGCAGGCCATATATCCGTACCTAGGTACAAACACTATGTTGATGGTAATCATTACGGCTGCTCCTATGCCGCTCATCACGGCACCCCACCAGGTCTTGTCTATCAGCTTGTACCAGAATGACAGGTTAAAGTATATGCCCATGAACAGCTCGGCCAGCATGACAATGGGAACCACCTTGAGCCCTACCCAGTAATCATGGTTGGTTACAAGATAACGGAATATGGGCAAATAGAACATCACGCCCAGGAAAGCCAGGATGCCAAAGATTATGAAAAACTTCATTCCTTGAGCCAGCGTATCGGCACTGTCCTTACCCTTGCTGCCTCCAAATACAAACGGCTCGTATGCGTATCGGAAGGCCTGGGTAAGCAGAGCCAGTAGCATGGCAATCTTGCAGCATGCGCCGTATATACCCAGCTGTACCTGTCCTAACTCCTTATCGGCCACAATATGCTTGAAAGCAATCTTGTCAAACACCTGGTTGAGGATACCCACCAGGCCAAGCAGCAGAATGGGCCATGCATACGCCAGCATACGGCGTGCCAGCTGTTTGTCAAATCCGTAGCCTATACCCTTAAGTTCCTTTATGAACCCGAACGTGACGCAGAATGTGCACAGCAGGTTGACAAAGAATATCAGGCCTACACCATAATTGAACTTTATATATAAGGTCTCAAGAGTGGGAATGAACCCGAACATCTTGGGCATGAGCCAGAACACAAACACATTGAGCAGCACATTGGGGATGATGAACGCCATCTTGAGAGCCATGAACTTGATGGGACGGTGCTGCTGGCGCAGGCGGCTGAAGAGTATGGCCTGGAAAGCGTCCATTCCGGCTATGATGGCAAAACAACCCACATACTCGGGGTGTTCAGAGTAATGCAGATAATCCGATATGGGGTTAATGAATATAAGCACCAGAGCGATGAACAGCACCGCCACCGTTCCCACCAGACGCAGTGCGGTGCTATAGACCATCTGTTCGTTCTCCCCCTCCTTGCTGGCAAACCTGAAGAACGTGGTCTCCATGCCGAATGTTAGCAGCACAAACAGCAGGGCGGCCCAGGCATACATCTCGGTTACTATGCCGTAACCGCCGCTGGCAGGATTTATGAACCTGGTGTGCAACGGTACCAGCAGGTAGTTAAGGAACCTGCCTACAATGCTGCTTACTCCGTAAATGGCCGTATCCTTGGCCAATGCCGCCATCTTGCCGCCTGCCATAATACCTTGAATGAGTTATTTAAGTAGTTCCGCTATCTTCTTTTCCAGCTCCTTGCCCCTGAGGTTTGTGGCTACAATCATTCCCGTGCCTGCATCTACCAGGAAATTGGCGGGAATGGAGTTTATGCCGTACTGCTTGGCAACGGCGTTGTCCCAGTACTTGAGGTCACTTACGTGCACCCAGTTCATCTGGTTGTCAACAATAGCCTTCTGCCAGGAGTCCTTGTTGCGGTCCAGCGATACTCCCAGAATCTGGAACCCTTTGCCGAAATACTTGCTGTAGGTCTCCTTGAGGAACGGCACCTCACGCATGCAGGGGCCGCACCACGATGCCCAGAAATCTATCAGGACATACTTGACTCCCGGTGCGGCCAGCACATCTTTCGATGCAATCACGTTACCGTATGCATCGGCCTGGCTGAATTCCATGTATTTGTGTCCTGCGCTGGTGGCCAGCATCTTTACGTTACGCTCATCCAGACTCTTCCACAGCTCAGACTTGCGTACGTCTGTAGTGAATTTATCCAGCATCTTACGGGTTACGGCGGGGTCCTGCTCGTATGCCAGCTCCTTAAGGCATGCCAGACCAAAGATCTTATCGGTATGCTTGCGGGCGTTCTGCTCCAGATAGTCGTTCCACTTGCCTTCCACCTCATCTATAATACCCTCCTGTCCCTCATGGCTCTCATAATAGCGGGTAAGCTCCAGTGATTTGCGGGCCATCTCTGTCATAAGGTCATTGCTCTTGCTGCCATGAACATAATATTCATCCATGTCTTCAAGTGGGAACATTGTGAGCATTCCGGGTTCCAGTACCACCTGACAGCTTTGGGTGGCCTCACGTGTGGATGGGGCATTGGCCACGTATGCCAGCTGCGGGAAAGTGGCATCGCCGTGGAATGAGAAATGGTTCTTGTCATCAACCTTTACAGAGTCAATAACCTTTCCTGAGCAGATAAGGTAAACCATGCTGCCTGATGTGTCTTTAAAACTGCCGTGCAGATAGTAGACGTTTGTCTGACTATTGCAGGAGAACAGTGTGGCGCTTAACAACAGTGTTGTCAGGGTGGATTTCTTCATATTCAGTTTTAGTTTGTTTGCTACTCCAAATATAAGGAGTTAGTTTCAGAAAACGTGTTCCAAATGCAGTAGTTGTTATTGAAAATTTTAAAAAAATCTTTCAAAAGTGTTGCAGGGAAAAAAACCAAGCCATATATTTGCAATGCAAACAATTTGAAGTCGCATGCTTAGATTCGGTAAGGTTCTGAGTTGTGACTTTTTTTATTTGCTTAAACAGTACCTGCTTATGAAGAACTTGTTTGTGTCAATATCCTTACAGAGAGTTTTTTCTGGACCTGGTTATAATCCCAATCCGGCCGGCTTTATCCGTACAGGATTGGGATTGGTTTCTTTATGCTTTATCCGGACAGATATAGTCATAACTGTTGAAAAACACGCCCGGAACTGTCTGACAGACACAGAGGTACCCGATGTTCCGGCCATCCGTACCGGTCAGGACCGCAAGAGATGCAGTGCGGGTCCTGATCCGGACGGTTGGACATACACTAAAGCAATGCAAAACCTTATACACACTTCAAATTTGTTTGTTGCCTGTCTAAAGGAATCGCTGTGGGGCGCGTCTCATTGCAATTCTTGAGGACAGAGCAGTACCGGACCGGCTCAGACCGGACTAAGTACCTGAAAAACAGAAAGTGATCATCGGATTTGAATAAGAGAAGGGACATAAGAGTGCCACTCCTGCAAAGTATCCCTCCGGACCCCCTCTCCATATCCAAGTCATTTGTCCAACCTAAAACCTAATGCCGCAAAAAAGAATAATACATTGATCTTATTTCAGAAATCACATTACTACTATTTATTAACCTAAAAACTGACTTGTAATTAAAATGAAAAAGAGAAAACTAATCCTGTTTGCTATTATGGCGGTAACAGTTACTGTGCTGTCTGTCAATACAGTAAGGAATGCCTTATGTCTGGATACCAGGATTGCATATGCTGACCCTACTCTCACATATGTCTTTGGTCCTGACGGCTCAGAGCATGCGGCGGTAAACAATTTCTATCCTCATACCCGTGTTATAAGCAATCCCAGCGATTGGAACGGATCGGCCCAGGGGGGAGCCCCAAAAATCAATTTGAACCTGGGCTTATCCAAGAAAGCGCTGAATGAGTGCAAGATACTGGAGACCCAGTGTCAAGCGAGCGAAGACAATCTATGTCCGTTCTCAATGACAGGGGTTTTCGTGGTGACTAAAGAAGGTGAAGTGATACAGGTATGGGCCAATGGCTTTTAAGGATATAGAAAACGTAATCATATGAAAAAGAATAATTTATGCCTGTTTGTGATTCTGGTGGCACTTACCTCGCTCTTCTCTGTCGAATCTTTTCGTAAGGCTTTGTCATTTGACACAAAGATTGCTTATGCCACAAATGAACCTTGGTACGGATGGATGAAGATTGACGGAATAGAAGTCCAGATACAATTTGAAACCACCCTGGTAAACAGGGTCTTGTCACTAAGTGAATTCAGTAGGATTTACGGATTCCAACTGGAATCAGGAACAAGAGTGGTTGAACAATGGTGTACCCAGATGGACAATTCCCTCTGTGAGATGAGATTTGTCGGCTCTTTCCTGGAAGAGAACGGTCATTTGACACGGTTGCCCGTAACGCCGGAATTAATGTATTATTGACAGACTATTTGGGGCTTCGGCCCCAAATATTAAACATTTACAAGTATGAAAAGATTCATTTATCTGCTCCTTTTGCCAATGCTGGCGGTTTCGTGTTCAGACGGTAACAGCCATGAGTTATATGAGTTTGAACCCAAACATACGATAGACCTGACAGGACAGTCGGGCGACTTTGATATTATTGACAGGATTGAGAAGGTCTGTATACTCAATCTCAAGGTCGATGAAGAGAGTTGGATACATCTGAGATATCCCAGGATGGCGGTTTCAGACAACGGTTATTACTTTCTGTCCGACAGGACATTCTTCCTTGTAGGTTATGACAGGTCCGGCAACCTGAAGTTCTCAAAACCGGTCAAGGGACGTGGCCGCGGCGAAATCATGGATGTGGGAAACATGTTCATGAAAAATGACACTATTATGATCTATGACAGGGTGTTGGGCAGGTTGCTGGGTTTCTCCGAAGACGGGACTTTCAGATCCTTCCTGAACCGTTCGGAGGTAAAGGCCGAAAAGTTTTACAGTACCAACGGCCGCTTTTGGGGTCTTTCCGTATTCGGAAGAAATGAATTTGACAATCATTACTGCGTAAAATATGATGATGAAGGTACTGCGTTGGATAACTATCTCTATATGCCTACTCATTTGATAGGATTCAATTCATCTGCAGGCTATACTGACATGTCATATCTGTATCATGACACACTGAGATTCATGGTGATGCATGATAACAATATCTTTTCACTGACAGAGAACGGAGTGGAATCCTCTTTCAGATTCGTTTCGGACAATGATATACCCGAGGATTTTTTCAAAGGCAAGACAGGCCCTGAAATGATGGATCTACAGTTTTATTCGCAATTCGTGTCCGAAGGATTTGCCTGTTTCTTTTCGGAGTTGGCAGAGACTGACCGCTACATTATGGTGGCCTTTGACCTGCACAAAAAGAACAGGATAATACTTTATGACAAGATTCAGGGTACAAGAGGCTTCTTACCCCGTCCGGAATCTTTCTTTGATGAATCCATCGTTCCACAACTGACCACCCGGAACATTTGGGAGTATATATTGTTCTCATGCGTGCGTCTCTGTGCCTATGACAATTCTGTTTATTGTTGTGCACCTTACAGCATTTACAGTATACTCTCCGGGACCGAATCTTTGCATGATGAGAAGATAAAGGCTTTCTACAGTGAACTGAAACAGTATGTTAAGACCCAGAACCTTTCTGACGATGATATGATTTTTGTCAGGCTGGATCTGTTGTAATGTTAAGGCAATGAAGGATAAATACATTTATAAATGGTTTGCGGCAATTGCCGTATTCATTCCGGTACTCCTGTCATCGTGTGGCTGGAGGGCGTCGGGCCGGCATGATATTATCGGTATGGAGCTGAAATGTGACAGTCTGCTCATGTACCGCGACAGAGAGTATACCGTGGCCAGCGATGAGATATTCGGAGATGCATCTGTCATACTCTGGATAGATTCTGCCATGTGTACGCCTTGTGAAATGGAACGTCTGTTCAACTATGAGTCGCTGAGCAGGAACTGTGAGAATGTTGCCTGGCCTGAAGGTCGTCTGAAGGTGATCATATCGCTTTCGGAAAATATCGGTTTCGGATGGCTGATAAATGAAGTCAAGTATCTGAACCTTCCATTTGACATGTTCATTGACTATAAAAACCGGTTCCCTGCCATGCTCAAAGGCAATGAAAGGTTGCTTATTGTCCTGAAAGACGGTCGTGTCAGGGATTATTTCCGTATGGAAAATACTGATGCTGATATCTACAGGCTTGAAAAGTGTATTTCCGCCTTTAAGGAATTGTACGATTGATATGACCGCAAATGCAGTTTCGATAAGACGTGTCACTTTATTGCTGGCCGTATGGGTGATGATATGTCATCTGGCTCATGACGGTTTCCATTCACTGAATGGATTCCTGTCTGATGTCAGGATGAGGAATGCCGTACTGCTGTTCTTTTATTATTCCCTGTCAAGTTTGTCATTCCGTTATTTCAGCAAGGTTTCGTTTGCCTTGACGCTGACAATCATGCTGCTTCTTTCCATGAGGGAGGCCTGCATCGGAGCGGCGCAATTGATAAACGGATCTCCTTATCCCGTAGGTACAATGCTGAATCCCAATATCCTGGCATGTTTTCTGGCAGTGACATGCAGCGTATTTATGGCGCTGATCCCTGAGACAGGAAGGAAGGCATACAAATGGCTGTTATATGTGATTATCGGGCTGTACATAATCCTGATGCTCTTTTCAAAGAGCCGCCTGGCATTCCTTTCCGTTATTGTACCGGGCATGTGTTACTGCTGTCTTGATCCGCGATACTCTGTTTTTATCAGGAAACACGCGTTATCTGTCGCTGTCTTATTTGCGGTTCTGTTTACTGTAATGTATTTTGTAAAGAAACCGTCGGCCGACGGAAGGATATATATGGCTAAGATAGCGGCGCGGGCAATGGTACACAACGGCATGTTCGGAGCGGGGACAGAAGGCTACGCGGGTGCTTTCGGACAGGAGCAATACAGGTATTACAGCAGTGACAGCGGCAATGCTGATATAGATGCCGTAGTTGAGAATGATAGGGCAGGAGACAGGTTCGCATGCGTGCCTTTGACTGCATTCAATGAGTTTCTGCGTGTAGGGGTGGAGTATGGGATAGTTGCCATGCTACTCTCACTTTATATCATCGCGAGGGCAATCTTTATCCTGCTTAAAAGGAGAAGTCCTCTGGGGTACGGACTGTTGTCTTTATCTGTTGTCTCCCTGTTCTCATATCCCCACTGTTATTCGGCCTATTGTCTGTTGCTTTCCATTTTTCTGGGATCGGCATCAGATATGGATAGCGGATTTGAGAATGCTGTGTCATCATACTGTCCTTTGGCTGCGGATGTTATTGGGCTGCTGTTGTCCGGGCTGATGCTGTTTCTTGAGTTGCCGGGGATGGAACGGCGGAATCAGTTGCGCGACAAGGAGAGTGACATCGCATTCTTTTTCAGGAATCGGGAGTATCAGACGGTATGTGACTGTTGTGAAAGTTATTTTGACAAGGACCTTTCAAGTATTACGATGGTTTATGATTATGGGGTGTCGCTAAGCATGACAGGACAGTATCATAAATCAGATTCCGTATTGTCTATGGGTGCTTCCCGCAGCAGTGATCCTGCCTTCTGGCAGGAGATGGGGAACAATCATCTGAGAAACGGACAATACGATGAGGCCGAAAAGTCATATATCCGGTCCTTTCTGATGGTTCCCAACAGGATGACCCCGCTGCTCTTTCTAGCCCGACTCTATCATCAGACCGGAGATAGGGAGAAACTGGACAGAATAGATGCATTTGCTGATACATTCAGACCCAAGATTCCATCAAATACCACTCGTGAATACCATAAAATAATTAAACAACTTGCAAATGAAGAATAAGTCCAGACTGTCAGTCTGCGAAAAGAAAACTGTTTATTTGCTGTCCATGGCATTACTTTCATATGGTTTGTTAAAGATGGCGGTTGTTGACTGGTATACAGTGGCAACCCCGTCTATGGCACCTTCGATACAACCCGGTCAGAGGATAGCGGTCAACAAGTTGTTGTACGGTGCGCGCATTGTCATCGGTTCGGAACGGAGTAAAAGAAAACACGTTTTCCGTCTTCCCGGTTTGCGTAAAATCGCCCCCGACGATATAGTCATGTTCAACATGCCGATGGATAAATGGAGCCACACCATATCATTTAAGCAGGATGAAGTCTATTGCAAACGGATTTTGGGTACCCCGGGAGACAGAATCGGTACGGTGGACGGTCATTGCTGGAATGACAGGTCGCTCAGACCTGTCGGCTCTGTAGCGGAGCAGGAGAAACTGCGCTGGATGTTTGACAGCCTGTTCATAATGATGGACTGTTATGATGTAATCCCATTGGTTCACCATAAATGGAACATAAAGAACTGGGGGCCGCTGACTGTTCCGGCCAAAGGACTGACCCTCTCCCTTGATGAGTTTTCGAAAGAACTCTACCGTGAGGTCATTGAATATGAGACCGGCATTCCGTTGGATGAGGACGTTACTGAATATACATTCCAGGGAGACTATTACTTTGCTTTGGGTGACAATTCCATGGATTCTTTTGACTCCCGATATTGGGGATTCATCCCGGATGATTTCATAATCGGAATATGTATTGGGCCGAACTAAAATAAGGAACGGGTTCGGCCCCGGCTCTGGGTATACGGAGCCACCTCGTTTGGCCACTTTGGCAAAGTTGTCTCGCAGGTTCAAACGTATTGGTTTTTGATTAATTAGAAGTGGCGCTTATAGTCCATCTTCTCATGGAGGATACGTGCAATGAATGCGCGTCCATTCTCCTGAATGATATAGAACACCATATGCTTTTTGACGTGATAGCCTTTAAGGCCGATCATGATTTCATCGTATGGCTTCCCGATTTTCTGTGGATCAGTACCGATTGTGTTTAAGGCATCCTCAAGAAGTTCATAGTACTTGTCGGCTTGTGTTTCGGACCAGGTATCAACGGTGTATTCCCAGATTTTGTACAGGTCTTCTAAGGCCTGTCTTGATATGTCATATTTTGCCATGTTTACGTGCTTTCATTTCCTGAAGGTAAGCCTTTGAATCAAAATCCTCTACACAGCCACTAGTCAAACCTTCTTGAATGGCTGTACGCAGTGCGGCCATTCTCTGTTCCTGATCTTCCAACAGGCGCAAGCCGGTACGCACCACTTCACTGGCGTTGTTATATCGGCCACTCAGGATGCTGGCCTGTATAAATTCTTCAAAATGGGGACCTAGTGCTACAGATGTTGTTTTCATAATCGAAACTATTACAACGCAAAGTTACCAATATTTCATAATAATCCAAACGATTACTATATTTTCATAATACAACGCAGGTTCAAACGTATTGGGGCGAGCGAATGCCTGATAATAACCTTTCGCGCCCACGGACAATCCGTTCGTCCCGTCTGTCCGTAATCCGCCAAAGTGTCCCACGCGCATCGGCCCTGTGGGGCTTGTGAGCGGGGTTGGTGTGGGACACCCCCCCCTAGATGAGGGTATGTAACACACGCACCTGCGTCAGAGGGCGCTCTCGCGGGTGTTACTGTGGGACACTTTGGCGAAATTGTCACGCAGGTACAAACGTATTGGGGCGAAGCGAGTATGCGAGCGAGAGCGGCTGGAAGCCGCCCTGTTCGCTGTGGCGAACTAAAATAAGGAACGGGTTCGATCCCGGCTCTGGGTACAAGAAAAGGCAAGCGTTAAGCCTGCCTTTTCTTGTACCCAGAGCCGGGGTCGAACCGGCACGGGTCGCCCCACTGGTGTTTGAGACCAGCGCGTCTACCGATTCCGCCATCTGGGCTGGTGAAAACCGCCGCGAAGGTACAACAATTTGATGAAACAACGGGGATAGGGAACGATTTTTTTGATATGTGCCGTTTTTATCGTTCAAATGCTTGCAGGTTATGAAATAAGCAATATCTTCGTAGCAGAGACTTATATATACCGGATACTATGTTAGGGTCAGATAATTTCTGCGTTGTGCTGGCAGGTGGTTTCGGCACAAGACTATGGCCTCTCAGCCGCAAAGGAATGCCAAAGCAGTTCCTTGATTTCAATAACAACGGTCATACTTTACTCAAGGAGACAGTTGAGAGGATGAGGCGTATATTTCCTTCTGAAAACATAATTGTTTCAACCAACCTTGACTTTTATGAGGATGTTTGCAATCAGTTGCCGGACCTGAATCCGTTGCAGGTCTTAAGGGAGCCGGTAATGAAAGGAACTGCACCGAGCATCACTCTTGCATCTTATCATATCCGTGACATTAATCCCAACGCGAATATTCTGGTGGTTCCTTCGGATCTTGTTATCAAGGATGAGAAACCGTATATCGATGTCATTGAAAGGGGAATGTCTTTTGTCAGTGACAACGACTGCATACTGACAGTGGGAATACGGCCAACACGCCCCGAAACCCGTTTCGGTTATATCCAGATCGATGAGAAAAAAGAAGATGGAATCTACAGCGTCCGCACATTTACAGAGAAACCCGAAGAGTCATTTGCGAAAGTATTTGTAGACAGCGGAGAATTCTATTGGAACTCCGGAATTCTGATGTGGAATGTTAACTCCTATATAGAGATTGCCAAGACACATCTGCCGGAGATGATATCACAGTTCAACCGCATTTATGATACCAAACACAACCGTGATGAGAGACGCAGCCTTCTATACTCGGTATATGAGGCTTTCCCGCATATATCGATAGATTACGGGATTCTTGAGAAAACGGACAGGGTGTGCATGGCAATAGGAGATTTCCGCTGGAATGACATAGAGAGTTGGGACCTCCTGTATGATTATTGTGCCAAGGATTCTGACGGTAATGTGCTGGGTATGTACAACTATCAGGTCTATAACTGCAACAACAGCATGTTCCTGTGCAACAAGGAGAAAAAACTAGTTGTGATTGATGACCTGAGTGAGTTCCTGGTGGTTGATACCGAGGATGTGCTGGTTATCTGCCGCCGCAACAATGAGACAGACTTCAAGAAGTATATAAATGATGCCATGCTTAAATATGGTGAAAAGTACTCTTGAGAATGAGTAAGCATCAGGGTTATTTGCCGGGGTTCGTGGCTTTGAGCCCCATTCTTGTTTTTCTGGTCGTATATCTGTTGTCGTCACTTCTGGCGGCGGATTTTTACAAGGTCCCGGTGTCATCGGCTTTTTTGTTGGCATCAGTATATGCCGTGGTGATCACACCCGGCAAGTTGACTTACAGGGTCAGCATATTCTCCGAGAGCGCTGGCCATTGGAATATCATGCTTATGGTATGGATATTCATGCTGGCGGGAGCATTTGCCGGATCGGCCAAGGAGATAGGTTCCGTTGAGGCTACCGTTAACTTTACTCTCAGTATCGTGCCGGCCAAGACATTGCTGGCTGGACTATTCCTGACTGCCTGTTTCGTGTCATTGGCCATAGGTACAAGCGTGGGCACCATAGTGGCTCTGGTTCCGATAGCAAATGGCATTGCTGACGAGACAGGTCTGAATCAGGCTATGATGGCGGCTCTGATTGTGGGAGGATCCTTTTTTGGAGACAACCTGTCGTTCATATCGGATACCACAATTGCCGCAACCCGGGCTGTGGGATGTGCCATGAAGGACAAGTTCCGTGCAAACTTTATGCTGGTATTGCCTGCCGTGCTGTTTGTAACCGGTATCTATATCTATAAAGGGCTGAGCATAGACAATGCTTCAGACACAGGTCCGATTGAGTGGCTGAAACTGCTTCCTTATATCTCAATAATAGTTCTGGCACTGTTCGGACTGGATGTGACGATGGTGCTGGTAATAGGCATAATGCTGAATGCGGTGGTCGGATTCGGAACGGATTCTTTTGACTGGTACGGTTTCCTGGGCTCTATGGGCAGCGGTATTGCAGGAATGGGTGACCTGATAATCGTGACTCTCTTGGCAGGCGGAATGTTGGGTATCATTCGCTATAACGGCGGATTGGAGTATATAATCAGGGGTATCTCGCGTCACGTACACGGACGGATGGGAGCGGAACTGGGCATAGGTGTCCTTACAAGCCTTGCCAATTTCTGCACCGCCAACAACACGATAGCTATCATAACTGTGGGAAGTATCGTGAATGACATATCGGACAAGTATCAGATACCCAAGCGCCGTGCCGCCAGCCTGATGGATATTTTCAGTTGTTTTGTACAGGGTATCATACCATATGGCGCCCAACTTCTGATGGCAGCCGGCCTGACCGGTCTGGCCACTACGCAGATTATTCCATATCTCTACTATCCGTTTGCTGTAGGCATTTGTGTGCTGTTGAGCATCCTGATACCGCGCCGTTAAGCAGTGGTAAAAAAAGGAACGGTTCTTTTAGCCGTTTGAAAGGGGCTTAAAGAACCGTTCTCTAAATGGTACCTTAGAGATTAATAGGTAATCTTGGTGGGCTCCATCTGCTTGGCCTGGGCAATCATCTTCTCAATCTCTGCAACCGAAGGAACTCTGTTGCAAAGGTTCTTCTCATTGTTAACTGCTACCAGTTTGGGCTGGAGGTTTGCGGGAACCCTGTGACGGAACTCCTTGATGGTGTCAACGCCTGCGGCCTCAAGCAGCTCGGCAAACTGACCGGCTATTCCGTTTACGCGGAACAGGTCTGCGTGGTTGGTCCACTTAAGGATAAGTTTTGGTGAAATACCTGTTGCTTCGGCAATCTGGACGCGTCCTTTCTTTGCGGCGCATTTGGCCAGAAGATCATCTGTGGTCTTGATTCCGGCGGCTGCCAACTTAGCTGCATATGCAGCTCCTATTCCCTCAATCTGTTCAATTTTGTAACTCATATTTGTCCTTTTTAGGGTTAAATAAATATCGTGTCATAAAGGTATCAAATAAAAATGGAACACAAGCAGAAATAACAAAAAAAATAATCGAGTTCCCAAAAGAACCACCTATAAATAAAAAACAATCGAGTTCCCAAAAGAACCCGATTGTTGCGCTCCTTCTAGGACTTGAACCTAGGACCCCCTGATTAACAGTCAGATGCTCTAACCAACTGAGCTAAAGAAGCATTATTACACATTCAAGGCATTACTGCTCTCAAACGCGGTGCAAATTTACCGCCTTTTTTGGAATATCCAACATCTGCGGGCAAAAAATTCTGTTGTAACAGCAAAAATTCGGTCGTAACACCAAAAATATATATCTTCGCGGAAACCATTTACAGAACCAGACCTGTTATGAAGAGAGTATTCAGGGGGTTGCCCCTTTTTGCCATAATGATGATAGCTCCTGTGCTTTCGGAGGCACAGCAGCCCGATGACCATAATTTTGAGATGGCCAAGAATCTGGAGATTTTCCATGAGATAGTTACGGAACTGGACCGTTATTACGTGGATACCATCAGCCCGTCCCAGACAATAGAGAAGGGGATAAAGGCTATGTTGAGCGGCATCGATCCCTATACTGAGTATTATCCGGAAAAGGACATGAATGACCTCAAGATGATGACTACCGGAAAATACGCCGGTATAGGAGCCATTATCCGCCAGTATACAGGCAGGGATTACGTTTATATAGAAGAACCTTATGAAGGAATGCCCGCAGAACGTTACGGACTTAAGGCAGGCGATGAGATCCTCAGCATCGACGGTGAGAGCATGAAGGGGAAAGCCTCGTCTTATGTGAGTGACCATCTCCGCGGAGAAGCTTCATCGGAACTGACCATAACAGTACGCCGTGCAGGAGTTCCTGACTCGTTGAGCATAAAACTGGTCCGAAGCGTCATTTCTTTGCCGGCAGTCCCTTATTACGGAATGTGGAAAGGTTTCGGATATATCATGTTGGAACAGTTTACCGAGAACAGTTCACGCAGCGTGATGCAGGCCCTTGTGGAACTGAAGGATCAGGGTGCCAAGGGAATAATCCTGGATCTTCGCGGCAACGGCGGCGGCCTGCTTCAGGAGGCTGTCAATATTGTAGGTATGTTTGTGCCCAAAGGTACCAAACTGGTAGAGACGCGTGGCAAGATTCCGCAGGCGGCATCGACTTATATTACAGAACGTAACCCTATAGATGAGACTATTCCTCTAGTGGTCTTGACCGATGAACAGTCGGCATCGGCATCAGAGATTGTTGCCGGCAGTCTTCAGGACCTGGACCGTGCTGTAATAATAGGTACGCGCACGTTCGGCAAGGGGTTGGTTCAGACAACCCGTATGCTTCCTTTCAACGGGACTCTTAAGGTTACCACTGCCAAGTATTATATCCCCAGCGGCCGTTGTATTCAGGAGATAGACTATTCAACGCGCAATGAGAAAGGTCAGGCTCAGCATATTCCGGACAGCCTTACCAAGGTTTTCTATACTGCAGCGGGCCGTCCGGTGCGAGACGGTGGCGGAATACGTCCTGATGTCCAGTGTAAGCAGGATACATTGCCTGATATACTCTATTACATAGCACAGAACGTAGTGCTGTTTGATTTTGTGAATGACTGGTGTGCACGTCATGAGACAATCGCATCTGCCGACAAGTTCAGTCTTACCGATGAAGATTACAATGCTTTCAAGGATTTTGTCTGCAACAGTGATTTCAAATATGAGAGCAATAGCGGAAAGGCATTGGAGTCTCTTATGAAAATAGCCCAACGCGAGGGCCTTGCCGATAAGGCACAGGAAGAGTTCAAGTCTTTGGAGAGCAAGCTGCAATATGACCTAAAGAATGACCTGGATGTGTTCCGTAAGGATTTGGAGCGTGTAATTGCTATGGAGATAGTGGTACGCTATCATTATCAGCGCGGTGTCGTGATGCTGAACATGAGGTCTGACAGATTCCTGGATGAGGCGGTCAATCTGCTCGGAGACCGCAAGCGTTACGATTCAATCCTGGCATCTCCAGACTGAATCATTTGAAAGTGAATGACAGATAAAGGAAAAGTACAACTATAACAAGCACCAGTACTATCATCACCAGTGAACCCCACAGGAATGTATTGTTGGCTCTTATTGATTTTCTCTTCATAAGACGGATTTTGATACAAAGCTACCCGTTTTTCTTGTAGAAGTCACATAAAATTCCGAAAATTGTATCAACTAATCATATTACTAATAGAAAAATGAAAAGAACAGGACTCATTTTGATGGCAGCTTTGATGTTGGCACCGTTTAAGGTTCTGGCTCAGCCGGATCCCAATTTCCACATTTACATTTGCATTGGTCAGTCAAACATGGAGGGTAATCCACGCCCTGAGCAGCAGGATAAGGAAAATGTAAGCCCCCGCTTTGTGACTATGAACGCAGTTGATTTCCCGGACAGCAAGATGGGAGAGTGGCGTACTGCCGTTCCGCCTCTGGCACGTCCCAATACAGGTCTTACGCCTGCTGACTATTTTGGCCGTACAATGGTTCAGAATATGCCCGAGAACGTTAAGATAGGTGTTGTTATGGTGGCAGTGGCAGGTTGCTCCATTGACCTGTTTGACAAGGATAAATGCGAGGAGTATATTCCCAAGCAGGCCGGCTGGATGCAGAATATCTGCAAGGAATACGGAGGTAACCCCTACAATCGTCTGATTGAGCTCTGCAAGAAGGCACAGAAGGACGGAGTTATAAAGGGTATACTGCTTCATCAGGGTGAGACCAACACCAATGATCCCCAGTGGCCTGCCAACGTAAAGAAGGTGTATGATGACATTCTGGCTGACCTTGGTCTGGAGGCCGGTTCAATACCTCTGCTTTCAGGTGAGGTCGTACCTGCCGACCAGCGCGGCGCATGTGCTGCCCACAATGAAGTTATGGCCAAGTTACCGGAAACTCTGCCGCAGGCAATGGTTGTTCCCGCATACGGATGCGAGGCAGGCCGTGATCATCTGCACTTTAACGTGAGGGGTTCACGTGAGCTTGGCCGCCGCTATGCGGCCCGCATGCTCGGATACCTTGGGTATTAATTGAGAATTGAGAATTGAGAATTGAAAAAATCCTCGCGGAAAACCGCGGGGATTTTTTATATCGCGGGCTTTTAACTCAGGTTCTAAGTATTAATTCCCAATTCCCAATTCTCAATTTTCAATTATTATTTGGCCGTTAGGACAAAAAACTATATCTTTGCACCCGATAAGATGATGTGTGGAGAGGCCCTTTGGCCTCTTTTTTGTTGCCATACATCGCTTATTGGCTTTAAGTAAGTTTATATATGATTGACAAACAGCAGGTTATTGGTATTGCACAGAAATGGTTGGACACAAAGGAAGGCTATTTTCTAGTTGATGTGGATGTCACCTCCGACAATAGGATTGTGGTGGAGATAGATCAGGCAGAGGGCGTATGGATTGATGATTGCGTAGACCTGAGCCGTTTCATCGAGTCTTCTCTGGACCGTGATGTCGAAGATTACGAACTGGAGGTTGGATCAGCCGGCATAGGCCAGCCGTTCAAGGTGTTGCAGCAATATATCAATCATATAGGCCAGGAGGTGGAGGTTATGCCCAAGAACGGCACCAGAATCAAGGGAATCCTGACCGCGGCCGATGAGAAGGGTTTTACCATCCGTACCAGCCGTAAGGAGAAGGTGGAGGGCAGCAAGCGCCCCAAGACGGTTGATGTGGAGATGCCTTTCGGCCACGATGAAGTGAAATATGTAAAATACGTAATAAGTTTAAAGTAAAATGGCTACTAAGAAAGAAGAGACGGTCTCATTGATCGATACCTTTCAGGAGTTCAAGGAGCTGAAGAACATTGACCGCATGACGCTGGTCTCAGTCCTTGAGGAGAGTTTCCGCAGTGTTATCTCAAAGATGTTCGGAACTGATGAGAACTACTCTGTAATCGTTAACCCCGATAAGGGTGACTGCGAGATCCAGCGTTCACGCATCGTGGTCGAGGACAAGGACCTGGAGGATTCAAACACACAGATTTCACTTTCTGAAGCCCGTCAGATTGACGAGGACTTTGAAGTAGGCGAGGAGGTTTCTGAGCAGGTTGACTTTTCCAAATTCGGCCGGAGAGCAATCCTGAACCTTCGTCAGACTCTGGCTTCAAAGATTCTGGAACTTGAGAAGGACAGTCTTTACAACAAGTATGTTGAGAAGATAGGCACAATCGTATCGGGTGAGGTTTATCAGATATGGAAAAAGGAGATACTGCTTCTGGATGAGGAAGGCAATGAGTTGCTTCTCTCCAAGACAGACCAGATTCCAAGCGATTTCTTCCGTAAGGGTGAGACCGTTCGTGCAGTGGTTGACCGCGTGGACAACGTGAACAACCCCAAGATCATGCTTAGCCGCACATCGCCCGTGTTCCTGCAGCGTCTGCTGGAGCAGGAGGTTCCCGAGATTGCCGACGGCCTGATTACAATCAAGAAGATTGTCCGTATTCCCGGCGAGAGGGCTAAGATAGCCGTTGAGTCTTATGATGACCGTATCGATCCCGTAGGTGCCTGCGTAGGTGTCAAGGGTTCCCGCATTCACGGTATAGTACGTGAACTCAGAAATGAGAATATTGACGTCATCAACTACACAACCAACATTGAACTATTCATCAAACGCGCCTTGAGCCCGGCTAAGATATCAGAACTTAATCTGGATACAGAGAACCGCCGTGCAGAGGTTTATCTCAAACAGGATCAGGTTTCACTGGCTATCGGTAAGAGCGGTCTGAACATTAAACTGGCCAGCATGCTTACTGAGTATACCATTGACGTATATCGTGAACTTGAACAGGAACAGTCCGAAGAGGATATCTACCTGGATGATTTCAGGGGAGACATCGAGGATTGGGTTGTGGATGCACTGCTCGATGCAGGATTTGAGACAGCCAAGGCCGTTCTGCGTGCCGATCGTGAGATACTGACTGAGTCAGTGGATCTTGAGGAGGAGCAGGTTGATGATATCCTGGATATCCTGGCACGTGAGTTTGAAGATGAGGAGGAGTTCCGGAAGTTTATCAAGAAGTAAAAACAAACAGTCTCTAGAATAGATATTTTTATAGATGGCGATAAGAATAAGTAAAGCAACGAGAGAATTGAATGTGGGAGTTTCAACTTTGGTGGAGTTCCTGCACAAGAAGGGTTTTGCCGATATAACCGAGGACCTGAACCAGAAACTGACAGACGAGCAGTATAACCTGTTGGTGGCGGAGTATAGTCAGGATAAGTCTCTGCGTGAGGAGGCTACACGCTTTCTGCAGGACCGTATGAGCCGTAAGGCAGTGCCAGAGGAACCGGTTCAGGAGGAAAAACCGGCCAAGCCTGTCAAAAAAGAGCCGGAGATGATAGAGACAGTCATCCCCGAGGAGCCGGTCATCAAGTTCAAGACAGTTGGCAAGATCAATCTTGATACTGCTAAACCGGAACCCAAGGAAGAGGCTCCTGTGGAGACAGTCAGCCCCAAGGAAAAAGCCAAACCTGCGGCTCAACCTAAACCGGAGAAGCCCGTAAAACCGGCAGAACAGCCGGTCAAACCCGTTGAACCTGAGGTTAAACCGGAGGTGAAGCCTGAGCCGGTCCCTGTGGCCGAGCCCAAGCCGGTCAAACCCGTCGAACCTACTCCTAAGGCTGTTCAGCCCCAGCCTGAGGTGGTGAAGGCTGATGAGCCCGAGGTGGCCCAAACACCCGTAGCCCAATCTGCTCCGTCTCCCGAACCGAAGGCTGAATCACCTGAAAAGGAAGAGGAGGTATTCAAGATCGAGGCTCCACAGAATGGCGGTCTTAAAATCAAGACTGTCGGAAAGATTGACTTGTCAGCCATCAACCAGTCAACCCGTCCCAAGAAGAAGTCCAAGGAGGAGAAGAAAAAGGAGCGTGAGGCCAAGGAGCAGCAGCGACAGCAGCAACGCCAACAGTTTAAGGAGTCGCTCATCAAGGAGCTGAAGCCGGGAGATAAATCACAGGGTGGTGATGCTCCGCGTAAGAAAAACCGGGTCCGCATAGGCGGAGAGAAGGTGGATATCACCAAGGCTGACAATTACAGTCAGTCACAGAATGAAAGCCGTAACAAGGAACAGGCCAAGGGCGGAGGACGCAACAATAAGGACCACCGCTTCAATAAGGCCGATAAGGCTGATTTCTCAAATGAGGATGTCAACCGTCAGATCAGGGATACCTTCTCATCGTTCCAGAAGGGAAAGAGTAAGTCCTCAAAATACCGCAAGGACAAGCGTGAACAGGTCCAGCAGCGTCAGATGGAGGCTCTTGAGCAGGAAAAGGCCGAGAGCAAGGTCCTTAAACTTACAGAGTTTGTAACAGCCAATGAGCTTGCCACTATGATGAATATACCCGTTACACAGGTCATAGCAACCTGTATGAGCGTAGGTATAATGGTTTCCATAAACCAGCGTCTTGACGCCGAAACCATAAATATAGTAGCCGATGAGTATGGCTTCACCACTGATTTTGTAAGTGCCGAGGTTGCCCAGCAGATAACTGAGGAAGCCGACAAGGAGGAGGATCTTGTTCCGCGTGCACCTATCGTGACTGTGATGGGTCATGTTGACCATGGTAAGACATCCTTGCTAGATTACATCCGCAAATCAAATGTGATAGCAGGTGAGGCCGGAGGAATAACTCAGCATATCGGTGCTTATAACGTAAAACTTGAGGATGGCCGCCACATCACATTCCTGGATACTCCGGGTCATGAGGCATTCACTGCCATGCGTGCCCGCGGTGCCCAGGTTACTGATATTGCCATCATCATTGTTGCTGCCGATGACAACGTGATGCCCCAGACCAAGGAGGCCATCGCACATGCCACCGCAGCAGGCGTTCCTATTGTATTTGCTATAAATAAGGTGGATAAACCTGCCGCCGATCCCGAGCGTATCAAACAGGAGCTGGCACAGATGAATTTCCTGGTTGAGGACTGGGGAGGCAAGTACCAGAGCCAGGACATATCGGCCAAGAAGGGTACAGGAGTGAACGAGCTTATGGAGAAGGTGCTGCTTGAGGCCGAGATGCTTGACCTCAAGGCAAACCCCAACCGTAAGGCTACGGGTACTATCATAGAGTCGTCCCTGGACAAGGGCCGCGGTTACGTGGCTACCGTGCTGGTATCGAACGGTACACTAAAGATGGGTGACATCGTTATAGCCGGAACATCGTGGGGTAAGGTAAAGGCCATGTTCAATGAGCGTAACCAGAAGATGAAACAGGCCGCACCCTCAGAGCCTGTACTGATTCTGGGTCTGAACGGCGCTCCTCAGGCTGGTGTAAGCTTCCACGTGGTGGACAGCGAGCGTGAGGCCCGTGAGATAACAAGCAAGCGTGAGCAGCTGCAGCGTGAGCAGGGTGTTCGTACAGCACAGACACTTACCCTGGATGAGCTGGGCCGCCGTATCAAGATGGGCGACTTCCACGAGCTGAACCTTATTGTCAAGGCCGATGTGGACGGATCCGTTGAGGCTTTGAGTGATTCACTCATCAAGCTCTCTACCCCGAATATTCAGGTCAATGTGATACACAAGGCCGTTGGTGCTATCTCTGAGAGTGATGTGAGTCTGGCATCGGCATCCAATGCCATCATCATTGGTTTTGACGTGCGTCCGTCGGGTGCCGCCAAGCGTCTGGCCGAGCAGAATGATGTAGACATACGTATCTATTCTATCATATATGATGCAATTGACGAGGTCAAGTCGGCCATGGAGGGTCTGCTTGCACCCAAGGTCAAGGAGGAGGTTACATCAACCGTCGAGGTTATGGAGGTATTCCATATATCAAAGGTTGGCATGGTTGCCGGTTGCCGCGTACGTGAAGGTAAAGTGTCACGCTCCGACAAGGCCCGCGTCATCCGTGACGGTATTGTTATCCACACAGGTGACATCCAGGCTCTTAAGCGCTTCAAGGATGACGTGAAGGAGGTTCAGGCCGGTATGGAATGCGGTATCAGTCTGGTATCTTACAATGACATCAAGGAGGGTGATATGATTGAGACATTCACCCAGATAGAGGTTAAGCAGACTCTTTAAGAAGTATGAATACATTGGATTGGGTTATTGTGGCCATCATGGCCGTAGGTTTTGTAGCCGGATTCATAAAAGGCGTCATACAGCAGGCTTTCAGTCTGGGCGGTCTTGTTCTGGGCGTAATCTGCGGAACGCTTCTGTACAAGCCGTTTGCCGACTTGCTGCAGGGCTTCCTCAAGATGAGTGACAAGACAGCCTGCATTGTGGCTTTTATAGTCATTCTGCTGGTGGTTCCCATAGTCTGCGGGTTATTGGGAAAACTGCTCTCCAAACTGGTCCATGCTGCCAGCCTGGGATTTGTTGACAGACTGCTGGGAGGTGTATTCGGGCTATTCAAGTTCCTGCTTATCATAGGACTGTTTATCAAACTTCTGGTTATAACGGGATTGCAGGATAATCTGGTGGATAAGGCTGAACGCAAGCAATCCAAGCTTTATGTGCCTGTCAGCAATTTTACAGGTTTCTGTCTTCAGTGGACCTGGAACAAGGTGCAGGAGACCGCCGGTGACCTGATTCCGGAAATACCTGAATTTGAAGAGCACGACAACGCAGACAAGAAAAAGGTTTGAACAAATTGAATACTGTTGAACAGGACAATAGTCTGATCAGGGAGATCAGTGCCGAGAAGTATCGGTATGGTTTTACTACCGATGTCCACACTGATATTATAGACCGTGGCCTTACAGAGGACACGGTCCGTCTCATATCGGAGCGTAAGGGCGAGCCCGACTGGATGCTGGAGTTCCGTCTCAAGGCATACCGCCACTGGCTTACCATGGAGATGCCCCGTTGGGCTCATCTGGATATCCCGGAAATAGACTATCAGAACATATCATATTACGCTGATCCCACGGTCAGGAAGGAGGGTCCCAAAAGCCTGGAGGAGATTGATCCGCAGGTTATGAAGACTTTTGATAAGCTGGGCATTCCGCTGGAGGAGCGTCTGGCGCTGAGCGGCGGTGTGGCTGTTGATGCGGTCATGGACTCCGTATCGGTCAAGACCACCTTCAAGAAGACCCTTGCCGAGAAAGGAATCATATTCTGCTCCATGGGTGAAGCTGTAAAGAATCACCCTGACCTGATACGTCAGTATCTGGGCAGCGTGGTCAATTACCGTGACAACTTCTTTGCCGCACTGAACAGTGCCGTATTCAGTGACGGATCGTTCGTATATATTCCCAAGGGCGTTCGCTGCCCCATGGAACTGTCTACATACTTCCGAATCAACGCAGCCGGAACCGGTCAGTTTGAGCGCACGCTGATTGTGGCCGATGACGACAGTTACGTATCGTATCTGGAGGGCTGCACGGCACCTATGCGCGATGAGAACCAGCTGCATGCCGCTATCGTTGAGATTGTGGTGCTGGACCGCGCCGAGGTCAAGTACAGCACTGTGCAGAACTGGTATCCGGGCGATGAGAACGGTAAGGGAGGTGTGTACAATTTTGTTACCAAGCGCGGACTGGTCAAGGGTGTGGACGCCAAACTCTCCTGGACTCAGGTAGAGACCGGATCGGCCATTACCTGGAAATATCCCAGCTGTGTGCTGCAGGGTGACGGATCGCAGGGCGAGTTCTATTCCGTGGCGCTGACAAATAACTGGCAGCAGGCCGATACGGGTACCAAGATGATACATCTGGGGTGCAATACCAGGAGTACGGTTATCAGTAAGGGTATATCGGCCGGACACAGCCAGAACTCTTACCGCGGGCTTATCAAGGTGGGCGAGCATGCCGACGGTGCACGTAACTACAGCCAGTGTGACTCACTGCTTTTGGGAAGTGACTGCGGAGCGCATACATTCCCCTATATGGATGTAAAGAATGAGACTGCAATCGTGGAGCATGAGGCAACTACCTCCAAGATATCCGAGGACCAGCTGTTCTACTGCAATCAGCGCGGCATTCCCATGGAACAGGCCATCGGCCTTATTGTTAACGGTTACGCCAAGGAGGTGCTCAACAAACTGCCTATGGAGTTTGCGGTCGAAGCCCAGCGCCTGCTGTCGGTGTCACTTGAAAATACGGTTGGATAATTATGATGCTTAATATAGAAAACCTTCATGCCGGAATAGACGGCAAAGAGATATTGAAAGGAATAAACCTACAGGTGAATGCCGGCGAGGTTCATGCCATTATGGGTCCCAACGGATCGGGCAAGAGTACCATGAGCAATGTGCTGGTGGGACATCCTTCATATAAGGTTACCGAGGGTCGTGTTACCTTTAAGGGCAAGAACCTTCTGGACATGCCGGCCGAGGACCGCAGCCACGAGGGGCTTTTCATGTCATTCCAGTATCCGGTTGAGATACCTGGGGTGAGCATGACCAACTTTATGCGTACCGCCATAAACGAGAAACGCAAGTATCTGGGTCTGCCTGCCATGGCTCCCACCGATTTCCTTAAGCTCATCAAGGAGAAGAGGGATCTGGTCAAACTTGACGCCAAGTTCATGAACCGCTCGGTCAACGAGGGCTTCAGCGGCGGCGAGAAGAAACGCAACGAGATATTCCAGATGGCCATGCTTGAGCCGTCACTCAGCATACTTGACGAGACGGACTCCGGTCTTGACATTGACGCCCTGCGTATAGTGGCAGACGGCGTAAACCGTCTTAAGAGTCCTGAGACATCGGTGATAGTCATCACACACTATCAGCGTCTGCTGGATTATATCAAGCCCGATGTGGTACATGTGCTCTATCAGGGACGTATCATCAAGACTGCCGGCCCAGAGTTGGCACTGGAGCTTGAGGAGCGTGGCTATGACTGGGTTATTAAGGAATTTGAGGATTCTCAGAGATGAACCCGGCGCAGAATTATATAGAGTTATTCAAGGATAACAGGGCTCTGGTGGAGCGCGGATCAGCAGGTGTCATGAACTCCGTGCGTGATGCAGCCCTTAAGTGCCTTGAACGGTATGGATTACCCCACAAAGGTCTTGAGGAGTATCTGCATACTGATGTATCGGCGTGGTTTGAGCCTGACTGGGGTATGAACCTGGCGCGTCTGGATATGCCTGTAGACCTGGCGCAGGCTTTTAAGTGCAGCGTGCCCAACCTGAGCACACAGCTGTATTTTCTGGCAAATGATACTTTTGCAAGTTCTGATACGGCTTCCAGAAACTCCCTTCCGGACGGTGTGTTTGCCGGTAGCCTCAGAGAGGCTGCCATAAACCATCCCGAGCTGGTGGAAAAGTTTTACGGCAGACTTGCCGATATGGAGAAACCCGGAATAGCAGCCGTCAACACCCTCTTTGCACAGGATGGATTCCTGCTTTATGTTCCCGATGGTGTTGTCATTGAAAAACCGTTGCAGCTTATCACACTGCTCAGCTCTAAGGTTGACCTTATGGTAAACCGCAGGATTCTGGTAGTGTTGGGGCGTGAATCGCAGGCAAAACTGCTTCTTTGTGACCATGCGCTGGCAGCGAATCAATATCTTACGATTCAAGTGGCGGAGGTGTTCGCCGGCGAGGGGTCCATGCTTGAGCTATATGACCTGGAGGAGACTCATTACGCAAACAGGCGTATATCAGAGCTTTATGTTAATCAGGAGGCTGACAGTAACGTGGAGATTGATTACGTTACTCTGCACAACGGACAGACCCGTAATACAGTCCTGTCAACTTTTTCAGGACGCGGCTCAAGGCTTTCACTGAACGGAATAGCAACTATAGACAAGGAACAACATGTTGATAATATGACGTTTGTGGACCATCGGGTGTCGGACTGCATAAGCAACGAACTGTTCAAATACGTCTTGGACGACAGCGCGAGCGGGGCATTCGCAGGCAAGGTACTGGTCCGTCATGGAGCTCAGCATACAGAGTCGCAGCAGACTAACCGTAATATCTGCCTTACCCGTGAGGCCCGAATGTTCACTCAGCCCCAACTTGAGATTTATGCCGATGACGTGAAGTGCTCACACGGTGCCACAGTAGGGCAGCTGGATGACAAGGCGATGTTCTATATGCGTCAGCGCGGAATACCTGAGTCCGAGGCCCGTATGATGCTTATGCAGGCGTTTGTGGGTGAGGTTATAGGACGCGTTTCACTGGAGCCGCTCCGTGACCGCCTTAACAGACTGGTAGAGAAACGTTTCCGCGGTGAACTGACACAATGTGAAGGCTGCCGTGCATGCCGATGAATATGATAGATGTAGAGAAGATACGTAAGGATTTCCCCATTCTGGGACGTGAGGTTTACGGTAAACCGTTGGTTTATCTGGACAATGCCGCAACCACCCAGAAGCCTCAGTGCGTCATTGATGCCATCAGTGAGGCATACTGCAATGTTAACGCCAACGTTCATCGTGGCATACATTTCCTGTCGCAGCAGGCAACCGATATGATGGAGGCTGCCCGTGAGAGGGTGCGTCAGTTTATCGGAGCTGGCAGCGTGGAGGAGATAATCTTTACCCGTGGCACTACCGAGAGCATTAATCTGCTGGCGAGTTCGTTTGCCCAGGCATTCCTCAAGGAGGGTGATGAGGTTATCATATCCGGGATGGAGCATCACAGCAACATCGTTCCATGGCAGATTCAGGCCGGCAGATACGGTTTCAGGATAAAAACCATTCCTGTAACTGACTGCGGGGAACTTGATTTGGATGCTTTCAGGGCTCTCTTTTCAAATCATACCAAACTTGTAAGCATAACACACGTTTCCAATGTTTTGGGTAGTGTGAATCCTATATCCGAGATAATAGGCATAGCCCATTCGCATGGGGTTCCGGTGGCTGTTGACGGTGCGCAGTCAGTTCCTCATATCAGAGTGGACGTTCAGGAACTTGGAGCTGATTTCTATGCTTTCAGCGGACACAAGATTTACGGTCCTACAGGCATTGGTGTTCTCTATGGCCGTAAGGAGCTGCTGGAACAGATGCCTCCGTATCAGGGTGGGGGTGAGATGATAAAGCGCGTTACTTTTGATAAGACCACCTATAATGAACTCCCGTTCAAGTTTGAGGCCGGCACGCCAGATTACGTGGGTTCGATTGCACTTGCATCGGCTCTGGATTATGTTGATGCCATAGGAATGGATGAGATCGCCGCTTATGAGAGAGGGTTGTGTGCTTACGCACTGGAGAGGCTGAATGCCATTCCCGGGATGCATATCATAGGAAACGCTACAGGACGCAGCGCAGTTATATCTTTTCTTGTCGGTGATATTCATCCTTCTGATATGGGAACACTGCTTGACCGTCTGGGTATCGCGGTACGCACAGGGCACCATTGCGCAGAGCCTCTTATGGACCGATTCGGTATTCCCGGCACAGTACGTGCATCGCTGGCGTTCTACAATACAAAAGCCGAAATTGATGCTCTGATAACTGGTATAGAACGTGTTAAAGGTATGTTTTAACCATTTTTTTGCAGTTGAAACGACAACATGAAGTATAAATGAGTAATTTTGTCAAAATGGTTTTACTTAAAATAAGATTATGAAAAGATTGTTTTTTAGCGTTTTGGCACTGACTATAGGTGCTTTCGCATTTGTCTCCTGTGATAAGGATGATGACGATAAGAAAGATGTTAAAAGGGAAAAAGGCTCTTATCTTTCCATGCAGGATCAGCAGGACATATTGTCTGATGCATTAATTAAGGCCGGTGACCAGGTTGAATTTGAGAGTCTTGCCCAGAGAGTACGTACTTTGGTTTATAGTTTTGCAGGGCATCAATTGAATGTTGATACAACCTATGCCCAGTTACTGAAAGATGAACTGGCTGCACGTAAGATAGGTGCATTAAGAGATGTGAAGAACATTTCCGACCTGAATATGGATGAACTGTATTTTGGTGTTGATCTGGCCCTGGAGAAATCTGTTACAGGCCTCGGTGATACCGTAATGCTGGCAATGGTAAAGAATATCAATCATAATACAGACCGTTTCATCATTAACGTCACCTCTGCTGACTCTCATGTATTAAGCTCTTCCCTTAAGGTTTCATTCGGAAAGACAGGCGCTGTGGAGTTGACAACCGAAGCAGGTGAAGTTAACGAAACCCTCAACGTCAACCTGCCTTCATTGGTAAGCTTTGCTGTAGCGATTGATGGAGAGACTGTGATAGGCGCTGACCTCAATATCTCTACCGACTATCTTATCAAGGCCGTAAGACGTATGGCTGACAATGAACAGTTCCAGGTTGAGTCTGTTACCTTGAATGGCAGCAAACTGAATATGAACGGTGAACTTACCGTTGGAGACTGCTCATATCTCGGTAAGGTTTCATATACAGACAACAGCGGACTCGATTTAGGTGTCGCAGCAAAGGTGAAAGGCTATGAGATTCTTGGCGCCGATGTCCATGTGAACGCAGTCCTGAATAATGATCTGGACTATGCAAACAGCTCAAGTCTGATGTTGTTGGCAATGAATAATATAAAAGGTTTAGGTGCTGATGTCCGTCTGGGTGAAGATGCTTCTGTCAAAGCCAAGTTTACCAAGAACCCCGTAATGACTGTGATGCCTATAATAAGTGCCGGTCCGGAAGATATGCCTGCTTTACTTGACAGTTTGAACAATGCCTTCAGTTGCGGAGTCTACTTTAAGGGTTACAAGGATCCCCAGGCTAAGCTGAGATTTTCTTATCAGGCTCCTGAAAAATCTGATAACGTTCCGGCAGATGATGAAGATATGCTTGGCATGATAGTTTCATCGTTAGCCAATTCAGGTCTCATCGTTGTTGTAGATACATACGATCAGGACGGCAAGGATATTACCGTTCCGGCCCTGGAGTATTTCGGAAAGATTGATTTTGAAAGGTTTGGCAATGGGATGTCTGAAAAGTTCAATTCTGCATTTGCAGAGACCCTGGCTCCTCTTTTCCATGTTGATGTTGAGGAATTTGACCTTACAGAAATCCTTAAGATGATCTTGCTCAATTCAGGAAGGCAGGAACCGGAGTATGAGCCACTGGACTGATAAGGTGTTGTCTTTTTAACCGCTTGACGGTTTAAGGTATAAAAAGAGCGGCCTCTGGAATAGCGGCCGTTCTTTTTTACACATTTTTAAATGCTTAAGATTCTAATAATTGTGTAAATTTGCGGTCCGAAAAAAAGAGTATAATAAAGACTGTATATGAAACAGAAAGCACTTCTTATGATTCTGGACGGCTGGGGCATTGGTAACCGCTCCAAGGCCGATGTGATTTACAACACTCCCACTCCCTATATGGACTATCTGAACGCCAACTATCCTCACGCACAGTTGCTTGCCAGCGGTGAGAACGTAGGTCTGCCCGATGGTCAGATGGGTAACTCGGAGGTAGGTCACCTCAACATCGGTGCCGGCCGCGTGGTTTATCAGGACCTGGTTAAGGTTAACCGCGCAATTGCAGACGGCAGCATACGTCAGAACAAGGAGATTGTATCGGCTTACAGCTACGCAAGGCAGAGCGGCAAGAAACTGCACCTGATGGGTCTGGTATCGGACGGAGGCGTTCACAGTTCACTGGAACATCTGTTCTGTCTTACAGACATAGCGCGTGAGTACGGTATTGACAAGACATACGTACACTGCTTCATGGACGGTCGTGACACCGATCCCAAGAGCGGCAAGGGATTCATAGAGCAGCTTGTAAAGCGTGGTGATAAGGTTGCCACTATAATTGGCCGTTATTATGCAATGGACCGTGACAAGCGCTGGGAACGTGTCAAGATTGCTTATGACCAGCTGGTAAACGGTGAGGGCCGTAAGGCTGCCGATATGGTTAAGGCTGTCGAGGAGTCTTATGCAGAGGGTGTTACCGATGAGTTTATGAAGCCTATCGTAAACGAGGCTTATGACAGCCGCATAGAGGAGGGGGACGCTATCATATTCTTCAACTTCCGCAATGACCGCGCCAAGGAACTTACCATAGTCCTGACACAAAAGGATATGGACGCAGAGGGTATGCACACCATTCCGGGTTTGCAGTACTACTGCCTCACTCCGTATGATGCATCGTTCACCGGAGTCCACATCCTGTTTGACAAGGAGAACGTTAACAATACTCTGGGCGAGTACATATCATCACAGGGGCTTAAGCAGCTTCATATAGCCGAGACCGAGAAATACGCTCATGTAACATTCTTCCTGAACGGTGGCCGTGAGCTTCCGTTTGACGGTGAGGACCGCATACTGGTTCCGTCACCCAAGGTTGCCACATATGACCTGCAGCCTGAGATGAGCGCATACATAGTACGTGACAAGCTGGTTGAGGCTATCGGCACAGACAAGTATGACTTTATCGTGGTCAACTTTGCAAATGGCGATATGGTTGGTCATACCGGCGTCTATGAGGCTATTGAGAAGGCTGTTGTGGCTGTCGATGCCTGCGTGCATGATGTAATCGAGGCTGCCAAGTCCCATAATTATGAGGCTATCATCATTGCTGACCACGGTAATGCAGACAATGCACTCAATCCGGACGGCACTCCCAATACAGCTCACTCCCTGAATCCGGTTCCCGTTATCTACGTAACTCCGCGCAAGGATGCCAAGGTTGAGAACGGTATTCTGGCCGATGTGGCTCCTTCCATACTTACCATCATGGGTCTGCCCGTACCTGCCGAAATGACCGGAAAGGTTCTGGTTAGGTAAGAGATATATTTCCATACATCCACCGACGGCCTGTAACAAGGTCGTCGGTCTTGTGTTTTATAGTTTTTCCAATAGATTAAAATGAAACTGATTCCTATTTATACCTGGAACAAGAGTATGCTTAAGTTCAATCTTAAGAGGGACCGTATTACGCGTCAGCCATGGTTCCAGGGAGTGCTGTTGATGCTTTGCGTGATTGTGGCCATGATTCTGGCCAATACGCCGGTTATCAGTACTTATTACCGTGCATTCCTGGATACCAGTGTCCAGATTCATTTCAAGAGCCCTGACGGCAGGGTGGACTGGCTGTTCCCTCATGGCATGACAATTGAGAAAATCATCAATGACGTATTGATGGTGGTATTCTTCTTTACGGTAGGACTTGAGATAAAGCGTGAGGTGGCTCACGGAGAGTTGTCATCGGTAAAGAAGGCCCTGCTCCCGGTAATTGCAGCTTTTGGCGGTGTGATAATGCCTGCCTTGATTTATACTCTGGTCAATCACGGAACGGTTGCAGCATCGGGATGGGGTATTCCTACCGCAACCGATATCGCCTTTGCGGTCTGCATACTCTCTGTGCTGGGGGACAGGGTTCCGGTATCGCTCAAGGTGTTCCTTACGGCACTGGCCATTGCCGATGACCTGATAGCAATCCTTGTGGTGGCGCTATTCTATGGTGGTCACATCAATTTACTGCTTCTGGGGTTGTCTGTGATAGTCATTTTTGTGGCCTGGCTCTTCAAGCATTTCGGGCAGAAACATGTGTGGGTATATCTGGTCCTGGCCGTGACAGTGTGGGTGCTGTTCTATTATTCCGGTATCCATGCTACTATGTCGGGTGTGGTTATGGCATTCATAATCCCCTCCAAGGCCCGTTTTGACAGGCCGTACGTGCTTCATAAGATAAAATTCTTCAGCCAGAAACTGCTCTCTTTTGACCGGATTGACGATGAGACAATGTTTCCCAATGGCCCCCAGCGCCATATACTGCGCCGTATCCATAAGACAGCATACGGATCTCTGGATATGAGCTACCGTGTGGAGCACGCGTTGTCGCCATGGGTCAATTTTGTAATCATGCCGATATTTGCATTGGCCAATGCCGGTGTGGAGATTCCTGATTTGAGCTATTTCAATATCTTCAATACCGCAGGAATTACCGGTGGAGTAGGATTGGGTATATTCCTTGGTCTGGTGTTGGGAAAGCCTCTTGGTATTACGCTGTTCAGTTTTGCGGCAATCAAGTCCCGCCTGTGTGAGATGCCCGACAAGGCCGGATGGGCGATGTTCTTTGCCGTGGCCTGCCTGGGTGGTATCGGGTTTACTATGTCAATATTCGTTGATACGCTCTCGTTCCAGGATGCAGCTGCTGTTGATGAGATGCGGAATGCCGGCAAGATAGCCATTCTTATGGGTTCTCTGTCTGCCGGTATTCTGGGTTCTGTCCTGATCAAGCTGGTTTCAAAGCTTCCTGATTCCAAGTAAAACAGTTATCTTTGCCTTATACAATTTAATAAAAAAGGATATGATCAGGAATCTGAACGATAAGGTTAAGTACATAGGAGTTGATGATCTGGACCTGGACCTCTTTGAGAGCCAGTACATAGTGCCCGAAGGCATGGCTTACAACTCATATCTGATACTGGATGACAAGGTTGCCATTATGGATACGGCCGATGCACGTAAGTCCGCTGAGTGGAAGGCCAATCTTAAGGAGGCACTTGCTGGCCGCCAGCCGGACTATCTGGTGGTGCATCATATGGAGCCGGACCATTCGGCCCTTATAGAGTGGGCTCTTAAGGAGTATCCCGCACTTACCCTTGTGGCCAGTGCCAAGGCTATCCAGATGCTGGGTCAGTTTTTTGAGGGCATTCAGACTGATGGCCGCACCCTTGCCGTAAAGGAGGGATCGGAACTGGAACTGGGTGAGCACAAGCTGCGCTTTATCGGCGCTGCCATGGTTCACTGGCCCGAGGTCGTGGTCTCTTTTGATGAGGCTGACGGTGCTCTTTACAGTGCCGATGCATTCGGTAAGTTCGGTGCTCTGGGCAAGTGCGGATTCTATGGCCGCGACGATGATGACTGGAGTTGCGAGGCACGCCGTTACTATTTTAATATAGTAGGTAAGTACGGCAGTCCGGTACGCACCCTGCTGGGCAAAACGGCTCAACTGGCCGTCAAGACCATACGTCCTCTTCACGGTCCTATCCTTGAGGACAACCTTTCCGAGTATATAGACCTCTATAATATATGGAGCAACTACGCTGTTGAGACCCAGGGCATTTTCATTGCCTGCGCATCGATTCATGGCGGTACTATGGCTGCGGCTGAGAAACTTGCTGAGATTCTGCGCGCCAAGGGTGCTGAGCGCGTTGTGGTAAGTGACCTTTGCCGCTCGGATTTTGCCGAGAACGTGGAGGATGCTTTCCGTCACTCAACTCTGGTGCTGGCGGCTTCATCATATGATGCAGGCGTGTTTACACCTATGTATGAGTTCCTGCATCGGCTCCAGATAAAGGGGTTCTGCAACCGCAAGGTGGGAATCATAGAGAACGGGTCGTGGGCTCCTTCGGCAGGCCGCGTCATGAAGGAGATGCTCTCAACAATGAGCAATATCGAGATTGTTGAGCCTATGGTTACCATCCGCAGCCGTATGAAGGCGGCCGATATTCCAGCCCTGGATTCTTTAGCTTCAGCTCTTCTATAAAGGGGAACTTAAGGTTTAGGGTCTCTGAAACTACGCGCCTTCGGCGCTATCCCTCCCATCCCTAATAAGACGCTCTGAAAGGCGTGAGCTTTGCTCCCACCTTCCAAAGCATCTTCTTAGTGACGGGCCCCTCCCGTTAAGAACTACGTTCAAGACCTCCTCCTCGTTCGGTAGAGTAAGCGAGCTTTCTCTACTCTCTCTTCGTTCGTCGGTTCACAAGCCCACGGGCGGCCATGGTTTCTGAGACCCTATACCTTAAGTTCCGCTCGCAGGGAAGCTTTTTCGTACCCAAAATGATACAATTGGGGCCTGACCCCTTTTGTACGCTCTTTTTCGTAATCCCTTTTCCGACCTTCAGAGTCCACTTTTTTTGTATACATCGGCGCAACTATAAACAATAGTTGTATATTTGCCAAAGATATAATGTTTTTTACAGTCGATAATCTGATTAATTATTAAATGATATGAGAATCAATCTTTTAACAAGTGTTTTCTATGGATTGGCAATATCTGTTATGTTGCCATCCTGTGGTGACGGGTCTTCTGATCCCGTCATAGAGGAACCGGATGCAATCATTGCCGGCAATATCTCGACTACTTTCTTTACAGCCACTGTAACCGGCTCGTTCAGCGGCATATCCAAGTATGACCTTGCACTTGGCAAGAGCGGAATCCTGTATTGCGAGAAATCAGACAATGCGGAAAACATGTTCAAGCAGTGGAAAGAAGGTAATGACAACCCCGAATGCAAGGTATTTGACAAGGGAAAGATGAACAGCGACTCTTATTCCGGTACTATAGGCGGTCTGATTCCTGACACTGAATACATGTTCTGCCTGTTTTCTATTGACAAGGACAACAAGAAGCGTGAGATAAGTGCCGTACATACATTCAGGACACTTACATTTGAACCTGGAATTGAAGCAGTCAAGATGGACAGCATCCATTACGTTGACGCCTTGGCAAAGGTCCGTCTGACTATGGATGCAAAGGATGCCGAATACTGTGAGATAGGTGTCCTGCTTTCGGAGACTGCCGATGGCAAGACGGATGGTTCCATATTGTTCCCATATTCGGACAAATTCAAGGGGACCGTAAGGGTTGAACTTAAATATATCAAGTCAAATCAGGAATACTATTGCCGTCTGTATATGAGATATCCTACCAAAAACGGCATGTCTGATTGGATTTACGGACCTGAGACGTCTTTCACCACCAAGGATTTGATGGATACCGCAATTGACCTGGGCTTACCCAGTGGTATCAGATGGGCAGGATTCAGTCTGGGCGATTATGATTTTGCTTCTACTTTTGATAGGTCACCGTTATTCTATTGGGGATCATCACAGGAGATGGTAATATATATAGATGCCAAAACCGCTAGATATGAGATTACCGATGTACGCTACGAACATGTGGATGCCCAGGGCAACTATCTGGATCTGGGGAATGAGATAAGCGGAACGGAATACGATGCGGCACATCAGAGATATGGCGGCAAATGGAGGATGCCTACCAAGGCGGATCTGGAGGAACTTATGGAGAATTGCACATTAAGCGGCAAAAAGACTCTATATCATAAACATTTTCTCTATGCCTATAATTATCAGGATAATGCTTACAGACAAGTGGAAACTGACGATGTTGTCGATTATTTTGAGGTGACCGGCTCCAATGGAAACAATATCAGATTCAGGTTATATGAAAGTATCTGGAGCGGGACATGTGATGAAGGGAATGCGATTTATATTTTGAACTGCAGGCCCGAAGAAGGTTTTAGGCCATCCATTAAACTGGAATCAGTGGTTGGCAGGCGGGGTCGTTATTGCATACGCCCGGTATGGGATCCTAATATGCCGGATGAATAGGGCATTATTGAAAAAAAAAAGAAGATGGTATGAAAAGACTTAGCAAAAAAGAGGAGATAATAATGGAGTGGTTCTGGCAGAACGGCGCCATGACAGTTGGTGAACTCCGGGAGCGCATGCCGGACCCCAAGCCTCATGTGAACACCATTTCCACTCAGGTGCGCCTGCTTGAGTCAAACGGTTTCCTGGGCCATGAGAAAGAGGGAATGGGCTACAGGTACCGTGCCATAATAGGTAGGGATGAATACAGCAACAACTCCATTGGCCGTATAGTGTCTCACTGTTTTGAGAACTCATATATTGATGCCGTGTCTGCGCTGGTAAAGGATGACAAAATTACGGTTGATGAACTCAAGGCTCTTATAGAGCGGATTGAAAAAGAATAATATATGCTAATGGTGGCATTCCTGTTATATCAGGTCAAGGTGGCGGTGTTGCTGGCGGTGTTCTTTCTTTTGTACCGCTGGCTTTTGAGCCGTGAGACTTTCCACGGTTTCAACCGCGTTGTACTCATTACAATTGCGGTCCTGTCATTTGTCCTGCCGCTTTTCAATATCAGGAAACCTGAAAACGGTCAAGGGAGTATCTGGCTGTTGATACTGTTCGTGTTATTCTGGATTGGTTTTGCTGTTATCCTGATAAGAAAGGTCATGACGATTGTATCAATGGCGCGTATAATACAAGGTGGCCGTTATGCGGACCGTTCTGACGGATGTGACGTCATAGAGTCGGACCGTATTCCTCAACCCCTTAACTGGATGGGATACATTGTGATGCCGCAGGAATGGCTTGAGAACGTAAATGCTTCCGTATGGAAACATGAATCTTTCCATGCCCATAGGGGACACTCCCTGGATTTGCTTCTGGCGGATATCGTGACAGCTTTCCAATGGTTCAACCCCATATCTTTCATGCAGCGTAAAGAGTTTGAGCTGATTCATGAGTTTGAAGCTGACCGTGAAGTGATTGACAGTGGGGCCGATGCCCGTGAATACAAACGGATGCTGGTGGGTGCTGTGGCATCGGGCCGTGGCATGAGCATGACCAACTGGCTACGGCAGTCCAGTCTTAAGGAGAGAATAGACATGATGGACAGGAAAGCGTCAAATAAATGGAACAGGCTCAAGGCATTGTTCGTTCCGGTTGTGGCTATACTATTCCTGTCGCTTGACGCCAATTCGGGCAAAGACGATAAGGTTATTCCTGCACCAAGACCTTTTGAGAAACATGTTGTCTGGATATTCCAGGGAGGCAGTGCCAAGGTCAAGATAGATGATGCCGGGACTGCCGATATGAAACTGGACCAGGTGCCCGGTTATCTTAAGATTAACATGGAAAAGGGTATCTCACGCATCACATTGAGATATATGTATGATATTGACGGGCTGGCCGATGCCCAACCTCTTGCCGAGAAGATAAGTGCATTAGGCATCAAGGTCTCCATTGCCAATAATGACGAGATGCTGGACAGGATATATATGCCGGAGTACCGTTGCGCCCGAATATATGATGAGGGGAACGGACAGTACCGTTTTGAACTGAACACCCGTTCTGAAGCCGAAAACCGCCGGATCAGGGAGAGCGGCAGTTATGAATATAATGATGAAAACGGGAGTAGGTATGGTGCTTATTACAGTGATAAGAAATATGAATCGCCCATCAGGAACCTGTCAATAACAGGCGATATCGGGCTGATGAAGAAATGGATAGGTATGTTTGACGGGCACGGTGTTGCCATATATCCTGTCGATATGCCATATACCGATGCCGAGCAGATGGCCCGTGCCGCATGGAAGCGTGGTATAAACCAGGTCTCTTTGCTGACAAGAAGGTACGCTACGCAAATGAGCATCGTTCTCATACCACAGGGCAGCGAATGGTCCGGGTTGTATCCTGGAATGAGTGCAGCCCGCGTGCTTAAGGAAAGGGAACAGCTCATAAGGAATCTTACAGACAAGGGGTCCTGCATAAACAACCCAAAGGTTTTTTTCAATTCCAATACGCAGGACTTTGGCATCACTGATGTGGTAAGGGCACCTGATGAACTTATCGTAATATATCAGACATGGCAGAATTCCGATTTGTGGCTCACCGGATTCAACTCCATGGAGCTGCTTGCAGGAGGCAGGAGATACAGGCAGACAGGCAATGAAGGGCTGGTGGGATTTGAGAAAGAGTATTTCTGGAGCCCGGATGACGGCATTTATCTGCAGACCATGCATTTTGAACCAATACCTGATGACGTAAAGGTTGTGGATATAATCAACAAGGATGTCAATGCCACCGTAATCAAAGGGCTCCAGGTATCAGACGACCTTTCATACTATGAAAATACAAGAACTATCAAGTTATTATGCGGTACCGCTCTCCAGACCACACATGTGAATGAGGAGGGTAAGGATTTAGTGACCATTGAAAGGATTGACATTACGGATAATGAGACCACAGTTTATCTTAATATGAGAATCCGTCAGCCTCACACTTTCAAAGGTTATGTGGGCAGCAATTTCGTGCTCACATTACATGACGGCAAGCAGGTCAAACCTTTACGTTATGAAGGAGTCCCGGTTGACACTGAGTTTGACCGCAACGGGGAGAATGTGGATACGCCTTTCCAGATAATATTTCCTCCTCTACCCAAGGATGCTTTTAATTATGACGGCGTCACTCTATCGGGAACCATCTGTCACGAGCCCATCAAAATTCAAAACATTCTTAACAGTGAAATAAGGGGTATGAGAACTGTTATACCCAGACTGTTGGAAGGTGATCAGGATCAGTTGGTAAGCCATATGACCCATTACGTGAACCTAAAGGCTCTTTTGTCAAATATCGATGACAAGAGTCTGTTTGGAGGAGATTCTCCCTATAGTCTTACGTTAGGGCAAAGAAGTGAGTTGTTGCGCCGATTGTCTATAAAAGAACAGGATCTGGACAGATATAAGTCAGCCAAGGCCTATATCATAATCTACAAAAACAGATCCATAGATATAGCCGAAGAGAAGGATGACAGGATTTCAATGAATTATCCTTCGGGCGATGTGTATGAATACATCAGAAACCTGCCCGGTATCAGCGTTGATGATGACGGAAACTGGTATGTTAACGGCAATAAGGCTGTAACCTGGGAGATAGAATAAGTCAGTCAGGACAAACACATTGGGGACGGTTCTCCGCGCAACACATTGGGGACGGTTCTCATCGTGATGATTCCATCACGCGGAGAACCGTCCCCAATGTGTTGCGCGGAGAACCGTCCCCAATGTGTTGTCTAAAGACCGGAGGACTTATTTCTTTGTTTTGGCGCGCTGGGCGTTCAGGAAGTCAACCATCTTCTTGAGGTTCTCCTCGGTGTACATGGCGGCACCGCCGTGACTGCCCTCGGGTACGCGTACAATGTAGCTCTCCACGCCTGCCTTCTGCATCTCGTCATAGAGGTACTGGCTTACGCATGATGCTACAATGGGATCTGAATCACCGTGGAACATGTAACCGGCCACATCGTTCTTATCCAGGAAGCCGGTGGCACTCAGCAGCATGAACTTATCCTCGTTGCCCTCCTTGGGAGCGCCGATAAGCTGCTCCTCGGGGGTGTTACCGGGACCACCGAATATCATGGCGTTGCCGCAGTCCATGTGCAGAAGCTCTGTGGGGCCGGACCAGTCGCAGAATGCGTTGACCATGCTTGACTCCTTGGTATAGGGGCCTACGTTACCTTCGATGTCATATTCGGCTGTGCCGCGCTTGGCAACCTTCACGCCGTTTGACAGAGCTGTAACGGCACTCAGGTGACCGCCTGATGAGAAACCGGAAGTTGCTATGAATGATGTGTCAAATTTGTACTTATCGGCATTTGCGCGGATAAAGCGGATAACGGCCTTGATGTCGTTGACCTGAGCGGGCCACTTGCCGTCGGCAATTGAACGGTGGTTGGGGCAAACCACTGCATAACCGGCATTGAGAAGTGCCTGACCTATTGTGTTTACATCGGCCATACCCTTTGAACTGTTGCTACCCCATGCGCTGCCGTAGATGTGAACAACTACGGGATACTTATCCTTAACCTCCTTGGGAAGATAAATGTCAAGCATGTGATATACCTGACCGTCATCGCCGGCATAGTTGATGTCTGTGAATTTCTCGGAGCACTCAACCTGGGCACCGCCCTGAGGACCGCCGAATCCGCCGAAACCGCCGAATCCGCCACCGCCCATAGGAGGCATACCGCCGCCGGGGAAACCGCCACCAGGAAAACCACCACCGCCCGGGAACTGGGCAAAACATGTGAGCGACATCATAACAGCCGCTGCAAGAAGAATCTGTTTTTTCATTTTTTATTGTGTAATTAAGAAGTAATGTTCTTTAGTTATAATATCCCCAAGGAAAGGCAAAGTTAAACTTTTTTTCAGAAAAGGATGTAATAGGTCATCGCAACCGTGACTATCAGTTTCATGCCTGTGCCCACCAGGAATCCTGCAAAAGTGCCCAGAGATGATTTGAAAGCCTCTGCAACACTCTTGTCGGACTGGAACAGTTCGGCCAGGAATGCACCCAGAAGGCTGCACGGAATCATGCCTATCGGTGTAAAGAACATTCCTATGATCATACCTATCAGCGCCCCCTGGCTTCCGGCTTTGGTGCCGCCCGCCAGCTTGGTGAATTTGGCCGGCACGATGTAATCAAGCACGGTCACTATGATGGTTACGGCCAGCCAGATGAGCAGGAACGTGATTGACATGTCGGCACCACCCAACTTATGGCTCAGGTACGCCAGCAGCAGGCCTGCCCAACCCAGGGGCGGCCCGGGCAGTCCGGGAACGATGCTGCCTATTATTCCTATTATACCCAGAATAACTGCAAGGACTATAAGTACGGTTGACATCATACTTTCAGAATTTGGGGGCTAAGGTAGCAATTATTTCACTAATTTTGCGCAATGCTTCAGATTCAGGATACGATAGTGTCACTTGATGTGATAACCAAGGAGTTCTGCTGTGACCTCAGGAAGTGTCACGGCGCCTGCTGTGTGGAGGGTGATGCGGGCGCTCCCGTTACTCCCGATGAGATAGCGCAAATAGAGCAGCTGCTACCCGTAATCAGCCCCTTGTTGTCGGCCGATGCAATCAAGGCGATAAATGAGAAGGGTATTGCGTATCCCGATCCCGAGGGAGAACTGGTAACACAGATTGTTAACGGTAAGGATTGCGTATTTACCTGTTACGATGAGAACGGATGCTGTTACTGCGCCATTGAGAAGGCATATCGCGAGGGTAAGGTGGGTTTCATGAAACCCGTTTCGTGCCATCTGTATCCCATCCGTGTAAAGAGAATCGGTCCCTACTGGGGCTTGAACTATGACCGGTGGGACGTGTGCCAGACGGCGGTCATCAAGGGACACAGGGAGCATATCCCGGTTTACAAATGCCTCAAGGAGCCTCTGATTCGTCGTTTTGGGCAGGAATGGTACGATGAGTTGGAACTTACGGTTAGTGAAATGAAAAAACAGAACATAATATGAGATTATCAAAGACCAATCTTCTCATGATACCGGCGTTTGTCTGTCTGGCTATTCTGACGTCATGCGGATCAGGCCGATACAAGATTCCGCCATTCGGAGGGATGAACGGACGTGTCCAGAAAGTTACCACCAAGCATCTTATGGCCGAAGTCTGGGCTGCCAACAATCCCCGGACTCCGGTGATGAAAATGATTTCATCGGTCTATGATACTGAAGGGAATGAGATATGCTCTGCCCTGATGGATAGCGCCGGCCGTATCCTGTCAGAAGCGGAGAGCCTGTTTGAGAACGGAGTATGTATACGTAGCGCCATGAGAGCGGGAGGAAGAACCATCGCTCATCTGAGTCTGGTTTCTGAGAACAGGGGAGTTCTGGAATACAACAAGGAGATTGACGGCCGCATTGTCCGCATGACAGTCCGTGAAAGCGGCTTAGGACGTAGACATAAGTCTGTAGTGACAGAAGACGGAAAGGTTACGAAGGAGAGTATCACACTTACAGACCGAAAGGGGCATCCCATTGAGGTTACCACTATTGAACCGTTGACCGGCAATAAGACAGTCGAAAAGAATATCCTGGATAAAGACTTCAATGTGATTGAAAAACATGTAACTACCTTAATTGACGGTAAAACGGAAGAGAGAATCACATATATTGAATATTTTGCTCCGGACAAGAACGGAAACTGGACCGAAGCCCGCACTTACAATGATTTCCGTATGCCCGATGAGATTATATTGCGTGAGTTTGAGTATTGGTAAAAAAAGAAGTATCTTTGCCGCGCAATTAAAGAATAGCCAGCCGTTTCGTTAGCTCAGCCGGTTCAGAGCGCTTGCTTCACACGCAAGAGGTCGGCGGTTCGAATCCGCCACGAAACACGGAGATGATGACGGTAAGCATGGGTTAAATGACAACACTCCGTCCCTGCCCCTTTCTGACAACCTGTATCTTGACAGGAATCCGTTCTTCCAGTTCCTCCCGATGAGATATGATACCTACGCGACGGCCACCCTGGCCGGGGATGTTCTGCAGTTTCTCCAGCGTTTCCATCACACTGTCCAGACTCTTCTCATCGAGAGTACCGAAACCTTCGTCAATAAAGAGTATGTCTACGTTCATGTCAGGCCGGTTAAGTGAAGACAGAGCCAGTGACAGCGCCAGTGATATCATGAACCTTTCGCCGCCCGAAAGGACTGTGGCACTGCGGACTTGGTCTTTGTTGTAGTGGTCAAGGACCAGGATGGAGAGCTTTTCATTATCCTGGCTGCATGTGAGGGCATACCGGTCAGTTATATTTGAAAGGTAGATATTGGCATTGTTCAGCAGCGGGCGCAATATATAAGACTGGACAAGGGTCCTGAAACGTGTGCCTCCGAAATAGGAGTTCAGTTTCTCCCATTTGCTGCATCCGGCAACTGCCAAGTCAAGTTCTGCCTTTACTTTCTCCAGTTCCTTCTTGTGTTCACTGTTATCATCCAGCGCTTTCCTGCATGTGGCTATCAGACCCAGGTAACGTGCGTTCTTATCATCTTTTTCCTTCTTCTCCTGTTCTATGACTGATGAATCCGGAAATACATCGTCGGCAGATAAACCAAGTCTTGATATGGCATCATCAACAAGTTTCTGGGCTGTCTCTATTATTCCGTTCTGTCTTTCGGCTTTGGTATCGGTTTCGGAGATGAACCGTCTTGCCTGTTCTATTTCAGCCTGTCGGGATGAAATCCTCTCAAGGTCCTGTTGCCCAAGGCCACTGCTGCGGTAATAGGCGTTCAGAATTGTCTCATTATGTTTTATTGCCTTATCACTGGTATCACGGCTGGTTACCAGCGACCCGACGTCAGTGCTAAGCCTGTTCCATTCCTGAATGATGCCACCGCTGTTCAGACTGCATGCCGTGGTGTCAGACTGCCATTCGGGGAATCTGGCAATAATTCCGTTGCAGATCTCTTCAATGGCGGTAACGGTCTGGGCAGAAAGTTTGTATTCGTTATACTGGCGGTCTGCCTGGGCTTTTTCTCTCATAAGAGTGCTGATCTTGCCCTGCAGTTCGGTTGCTGCCTGCCTCTCCTTTTTGAGTAGTCTTTCCTGTTCATCGAGTGCTGAAGACAAAGTGTTGATCTGCTCACCTATCGGGCGGGTAGTGTCAATGTCTACCTTTGGCGCCAGTGACAGAAGGTTGGCGTGGGCATTTCTGATATCGGATTCTATTGATGCCAGTTGTTTTGTCCTTATGCCTTGGGCGCCTTTGAGTTTCTCCAGTTCCGACTTTGCGGAGTTAAGGACCTTGAGAGCTTCTGCACTGATCTTATCTGCTTCACTGCACTCCTCCTCATATGGTGTAACTACACCCCGGAATTCATCATCTGACAATATGTTATCAAGATGCTGGCCGCAAAGGGGGCAGATGTCAATGTTCTCTGTTACCAGTGATTTGCGCAGGTTCTTAAGGGTGTCTTTAAGACTGCTCTCCACACTTGCCAGACGTGTTCTGGCCTTAAGCGCCGCCTGCATGGCTTTTTCATATCTGTCTTGAGCATCATCGGTAACAGCCTGTTCTGAGGTTATCACCTGCAGGTTATCACTTATCTCTTTCTTTAATTGCTCTGTCCGGGTCCGGTATTGTTCCAGGCTAAGTGACAGGTTCCTGATCTTTTCAAGATCGGTTCTCTTCCTGACAATATCATCCAACCTGCTGTTTATGAGTTTGATGTTTATCCTGTCGTTTTCCTCAGAAAGTGTGTCTATCTGCGTTTTCAGGTCATTGACCTTATCCGCCAGACCGGCCGATGCAGAGAGCTCTTGCCTGCGGAATGCAAGGTCGGCCGAAAGCGTGTTGAATCTGGAGAGTAGCCTGGATTCGGTCTCATCAGACCTTTGCCTGTCATCAAGGGCTCTCTTGAGCAGTAAGAGTGACTGACGCTCGTTTGTGGTGGCATCCCATAACTCAACCAGAGACCTATAGGACTTATATTGCTCCCCGTTTCTTATCCTTTCCGTCTCCTCCTTAACTTTACCGGCAGCTTGGATGGTTGTACGGTTCTGGGTTACAGTCCTTATAAGTTGCAGCCTGTTGTTCAGGATATCCAGTTCCTTTCTGACCTCCTGCTGCTTGGATGAAGCTTCTTTGAGCTGCTGTTCATACTCACTGACCTTTTCTTCCTTGAGAACAAATCCGGCAGTGGTTTTATATTGGGCCTGAATAACCCTGACTTCGGTTTTTACCCTGTCATAAATATTCTTTATGGCCAGGCCGTAGTCGTTGAAATGTTCTGTGTTGGTTAGCCGCTGCAGAATCTCTTCACGCTCCTCTTTCTTTCCTGTCAGGAAGGTGGCAAACTGTCCCTGGGCAAGCATAGCCATACGTCCGAACTGATCGTAATTGAGCCCGATGGCTTTCTCAATGGTTTCGGCAACGCTGTCTGTTGTCCAATCGGCATCGCCTATCTTGACCTCCCATTTGGGCTTACTGTGTTTCAGGGGGCGTTTTCCCGTCTGTTTGTCAGTGTTGCCCAAAGTGAATCCCAAAGTGAGCCTGGCCCTGTAATTCACTCCGTCGTTACCATTGAATACCACCTCACTGTAGCAATCATCCTTGTGTGAGATACCCAGACGGGTGTACTGCTCTATGCTGGCAATGCGTATTGTTTCACCCTCATTGTCAGTATATTCATTGTTGTTGGTCTCGGATACTCCTTCAACACGTGGCGTTTTCTTGAACAAAGCCATGGATATGCCGTCCAGCACTACGCTTTTGCCGGCGCCGGTATCGCCCGATATCAGGAATACTGAGGCTGGCGTTCCGGTAACGCTGTCGTTAAGTCCGTTGGCAAAGTCTATGTCTGCCTTTTCTATAGATGCAATATTTCTGAGATGCAGTTCCTTTATTTCCATAGAATTCAGTTTTCAGGTCCGTTAATAACTGTCGTCAGTGCGGAATCCTGTTGCCTGGCTTTTTTCCTGTCAGCCCTGACTTGTTCCGAATTACGTTTCTCTTCCTTCATCCTTTCCATTTCTTCCCTTACGATGATGAAAGCCTCACGTATCTCATCCATATTCAGGTCCGGATACTGATCTGCAGTCTTTTCAATAAAGATGACCGGATCTGTCATCTGCTGTAGTTCGGCAACTTCAAACTCCTGTGTCTCCTGATTCTGTCCTTCTGAGGATATCGTTCCTGTCCAGATGTGCTTGGGGTTGAATCGCACCTCATCGGCGGTCTTGGCCAGTTCATCATATATCATCTGGCAGAAGTTGGCGGGAAGGTCGGCTTCCTGGTCAATCCTTAGTCTTATGTATCCGTTTCTGTTCTGCTCACAGAACCGGGTTACGGCTGCTATGGCTTCATCCGAAGTCCGGAACGAAGAACCGTCCTGCGGGAGTTCAGTGAAATGGCGCAACTCATCAATGACAAGTTGCCGGATATGGACATCACCTCCGTGCCTGTTTATTTCAACCACGCTCACGGAGTGCGGATATTTCTCGTCGCAACTTACATGCAGTGCACTTCCGGAGTAACGGATGGCTCCGGAAGGATAGGTTACATCGGTCCTGAACATATCCTCCGCATGGCCGATGGTCTGAGGCTTGTGAATGTGGCCTAGGGCAAGGTAGTCATAGCCTGTGCCCATCTGATCCACCTCCTGAAGTTTAAGATTGCCCACTTCATGGCCTTCCGGATCCAGACCGGTCACAGCCGAGTGTGCCATCATAACTACAGGCTTGCCATCGGTGTTCAATGATGCCACGCGGTCCAGGATGGATTGTATATGCTCTTTCCTGTCACTGCTCATATATGGCAAGGCAATGATAAATCCGCAATCCAATGATACTATGTAATCGTCCTGCCAGCCCACCTCGGCGCAATTCAGGTCTACCGAAGGTGACAGCCCGACCAGTTTGGCGTTGGCAAATTCCCACACCGCACTGTCTGCCTGAATACGTGATGCCGAATCATGATTACCCGCAGTAATGACAATCTTCATGGAAGGGTTTTCCATATGCAGTCTTACAAAATGGTCTGTAAAGAACTTGCGGGTGTTGGCAGAAGGTTGCTGTATGTCATAGATATCACCGCTCACAACCAAAGCATCCGGTTTTTCGGACTTGCACCATTCTGACAACTGACTGAAGAAATGCTCATGCTCGTCAACCCTGTCATAATTCTGATAGAGTATCTGCCCCAGATGCAAGTCTGCCGTGTGGATTATTTTCATATATCGGTTTTTCTTCTTTCGATAATATATACAGGTATGAACTTTTTTTCTTTCACCAAAAATACGTTTTTTCTTTCAAAATCAAACAGAAGGAGGCTTCCTATTGTGTGATTCGGGAATTTGGCATACCTTTGCACCGGTTAAATGAAACCGATCCTTTAGCTCAGTTGGTTTAGAGCGCTTGCTTGACAGGCAAGAGGTCAGCAGTTCAAATCTGCTAAGGATCACGGAAAAAGGAGCGGTCGTTGGACCGCTCCTTTTTCGTGATCCTTTTTCCGACCTTCTTTTATTTCGCTACCGCGAAAACGGGCTCCTTCCAGTCGCGGAGCGGTCGTTGGACCGCTCTTTTTTTCGTGATCCTTTTTCCGACCTTCTATTCGGTAACCGCGAAAATAGGCTCCTTGTTGATACCTTGAGATTGCAAACGGGGTTAAAAATGTATAATAGGGTAATAATATCAAACTCTTAAAGCCGGTGGCGTTACAATGAGGTCTGAAATTGTGTAATTTCGCGGCCGAAAACGAAAAGTGTTAAAAACAAGCCGGTAAAGGATCGGCAATAATGATGTATTTTTTATGAGTATCAAAGGTTTCCAACCTAAACTGTTCTCAACTCTCAGGAACGGTTATGACAAACAGACTTTAGTTCAGGACCTGCTTGCAGGTGTAATAGTGGGTATAGTGGCTCTGCCGCTTGCCATCGCGTTCGGTATCGCATCGGGAGCAACCCCTGAGGCCGGTATCCTTACGGCTATCGTTGCGGGTTTCATTATCTCATTCTTTGGCGGCAGTAAGGTTCAGATAGGCGGACCCACCGGAGCTTTCATAGTGATTGTTTACGGAATAATCCAGGATTACGGAATGAGCGGACTGGCCATAGCAACATTCATGGCTGGTGCATTCCTGATTCTTATGGGCATCCTTCATCTGGGAACAATCATCAAGTACATTCCTTATCCTATAGTGGTGGGTTTTACAAGCGGTATCGCGCTGACGATATTCGCAACCCAGATTAAAGACCTGTTCGGGCTGCAGATTGAGAGCGTTCCGGCCGGTTTCATCGATAAGTGGGTGGTCTATTTCCGTAATTTTGATACCGTTAGCTGGTGGTCCCTGCTTATAGGCGTAAGCAGTATACTGATTATAGTATTCACGCCTAAGATAAGCCGCAAGATACCGGGTTCGCTGGTGGCAATCATAATCATGACGGTAGTATGCCTGATACTGCGCAGTGTAGGTGTTGAGGGCATAGAGACCATAGGCGACAGGTTCTCAATAACTACCGAACTTCCGCAGGCTGAGGTTCCCAGGATAAACTGGGAGAGCATTACCCGTCTGGCACAGCCCGCTATGGTGATTGCAATGCTGGGCGCCATAGAGTCATTACTGTCAGCTGCCGTGGCCGACGGTGTGATAGGTGACCGTCATGACAGTAACCAGGAACTTGTGGCACAGGGTATTGCCAATATGGTATCGCCTCTGATAGGCGGTATACCTGCCACAGGCGCAATAGCACGGACCATGACCAACATCAACAACGGCGGACGCACTCCGGTGGCAGGCATTGCGCACGCCATTGTACTGGCACTCATCTACCTGTTCCTTATGCCGCTGGTTAAGTTCATCCCGATGGCTTGCCTGGCAGGAATCCTGGTGGTCGTATCATACAACATGAGTGAGTGGCGCAGTTTCAGGGCCATTCTCAAAAACCCCAAGTCCGATATCATAGTACTGCTGGTGACATTCTTCCTGACCGTGATATTTGACCTTACCGTTGCCATCGAGGTGGGCGTGCTGATAGCCTGCCTGCTCTGCATGAAACGTATGGCCGAGACCACCAACGTATCAGTGCTGAGCGATGAGATAGACCCCAATGCTGACTCTGATGTGCAGGGTAATCTGGAGCATCTCACTATCCCCGAGGGAGTTAAGGTGTATGAGATTAACGGACCTTATTTCTTTGGAATAGGTAACAAGTTCGAGGAGATGATGGGTGATATGGGCGGCCGCGCCAAGGTTCGTATAATACGTATGCGTAAGGTTCCGTTCATTGACTCGACCGGCGTTCACAACCTTTCAAACATGTGCAGGATGTGCGCTCAGATGGGTGTAAAAGTCGTTCTGAGCGGCGTCAACCCCAAGGTGATGAAGGTTATTGAGGATGCCGGAATGGATGAGGTGGTAGGTAAGGATAATATCTGCAGCCACATCAACCTGGCCCTCCAAAGAGCAGAACAGATACTAGCCGCACAAAGGGTCTGACCCCTTTGTGTCGCACAAAAAACGACATTTGATCAAAGTCTCCTGGAAGCAAAGGGGTCTGACCCTAAAATGTAGTTTTCAACAGATTATATATTTGGCCTGAACCGGTGCTTTAACCAGTCCAGGCCAACTTTTTGATTAACAGCCTTCTGAGTTATCAACAGCCGGTTAAAAACTTTTTTAAATAAAAAGTGGGGAAAAGTGGGTGAAAGTGGAGTAAAAAGATATAACTTTGAAACCGAATAACGATTATCATCAAAAGAATGAGCTTCATAGGACAGTTTCCGGTCAGGCTGGATGCCAAGAACAGGGCGTTCATGCCTGCGGCTTTCCGCCATCTCCTGCAACAGGCGGCAGAGCAGACTCTGGTGGTCCGCAAGGATTACTTTGAGAACTGTCTTGTGGTTTATCCTGCATCACAGTGGCAACAGGAGATTGCAGGTGTTCGTGCCAGACTCAACAGGTTTGACGGAAACCAGCAGATGGTATACCGCAAACTGGTGTCGGAGGCTCAGGAGGTGCAACTGGACAGCAACGGCCGTCTGCTGCTGCCTCAGGCACTGCTCGATAAGGTCGGGATAAGGCAGGATGCCCTGTTTGTGGGTATGGAGCAGACAATAGAGATCTGGAATCCCGATGTAGCCGCAGCAAACGGCCAGCAACCGTTCATGAGCGACAGCGAGTTTGCTGATAGTCTACGAAAATTCATGACTGAGTGATACGGATTACATACATAACACATAAGTGGACACAATCGGGACATATCATGTGCCGGTCCTTCTGGGACAAAGCGTAGAAGGGCTTGTTACAGACCCTGACGGGGTCTATGTGGATGCCACATTCGGAGGTGGCGGCCACTCTCGCGAAATAGTGTCCAGACTCAGTCCTAAAGGTCATCTGTATGGCTTTGACCAGGATGCAGACGCCATGAACAACATAATCAGGGACAGCAGGTTCACGTTTGTATACTCCAATTTCCGGTATATGACCAATTTCTTGCGCTGGTACGGTCATGACAAGGTGAACGGGATATTGGCGGATCTGGGTGTTTCGTGGCACCACTTTGACGACAGTACACGCGGATTCTCATTCCGTTTTGAGGGGCCTATAGACATGCGCATGAACCAGAAAGAGGGAATCAAGGCATCGGATGTGCTGAATGACTATCCCGAGGAGAAACTTGCGCAACTGTTCTGGCTGTACGGAGAGTTGCAGAACGGTCGTCAGATAGCTTCAGCCATAGGGCGCGCACGGAGCAACAGACGTCTGGAAAGTGTCACCCAGTTGCTGGACGCCATTCGTCCGGTTATTGGCCGTGAACGAGAGAAAAAGGATACCGCAAAACTGTTTCAGGCCTTGCGCATGGAGGTGAACCATGAGGTGGATGCCTTGCGTGAGATGCTTACCGGTGCAGTCGGGCTGCTTGAAAAGGGAGGGCGCCTGGTGGTGATAACGTATCATTCAATAGAGGACCGTATGGTTAAGAACCTGATCAGGAGCGGAAACATAGAGGGCGAAATAAAGACCGATTTCTACGGAAACCGTAATGTGCCGATGAAGGCTATCGGGAAACCGGTTATCCCCGATGCCGCTGAACTGGCAGCAAATCCGCGTTCCCGCAGCGCTAAGTTGAGAATAGCAGAAAGAGTCTGATATGGAAGGGGTTAAGACCAATAAGACAGCCGGAAAGAGGAAGGGATTCATGCAGTCCCTGCCTGATTTCATTCACCGCAACATCTGGTTGTTGCTGGAGATACTGGCTTTCGTTATAATCTATATCGGAAACCGCTATGCCTATCAGCGAGATCAGGCTTATGCCGAAAAACTGAAACGGGACCTCGTGGATATGGAATATCAGACATTGAATACCACAAGCGACGTATCGGCCAAAAGCAAGCCTTCATACATAGAGAGTGTTGTAACCAGGAACGGATCGGGGCTTCAGCCTATGACCGAGCCGCCTTATGTCATAAAGAAATGAGCAGTATGGCAGACAGGGAGAACAAAGGCAGTCAGGAGAAGAAAAGGGTGTCGCGCAAATTCGTCACCCTGTACCTGCTCATGTCCCTGTGGGGGGTATTGGTTGTCATCAAGATGGCGATCGTAATGTTTGGTGAGCGGCAGTACTGGCATGAGGTGTCTGCAAACCTGACCCCTCCCAACCGTGTGATTGAGGCACGTCGCGGCAATATCCTGAGTGATGAGGGGCTGCTCCTGGCCAGCAGTATGAAACAATACAGGATTTTCCTGGATTTCAAGACTTCAGAAAAGAATCCCCAGCGGGCTGAGAAGGACCAGATGCGCAAGGATACACTGTATGAACGGCATGTGGTGGAGTTTGCGCGTCAGATGCATGAGATTTTCCCCAAATATCAGATTCAGGAGTTCCTGGATCATTACCGGAAAGGTTATGAATCCAAATCGCATTCATGGACTCTTCTTCCGGGTGTTTCCAGAAACTCTTATCCCATATCTTATAACCAGTACAAATCCTTGTCAAGGACGGTTTGGGTAAATCCCAGATTCGAGTGGTGGTTTTTCAGTGCCGAATCCAAGATTTCACGTCAGAAGCCGTTCGGATCATTGGCAGCACGTACTATCGGAAGCATGTATGAGGCCAAGGATTCCGCCAAGAACGGATTGGAACTCTCGTTTGATTCACTACTTCGCGGCGTTCCGGGACGTGGTCATCAGGAGAAGGTGCAGAATATAACCCGTATGGTGGCCGACATCCCTCAGATTGACGGTTGTGACGTGCATACTACCATCAACGTGGATATGCAGGACATAGCCGAGGTCGCCCTCCGAAATGTAATGAACAGTCACAGTACCGCTGTTTCAGGAATTGTGGTGCTGATGGAAGTCCCCACGGGCGATATAAAGGCAATGGCCAGCCTTACCAAGACAGGGCCGGGAGAATTCAGTGAGATTCAGAATAATGCCGTCAAGGAGATATATGAGCCGGGTTCCACATTCAAGACGGTCTCTATGATGGTGGCACTTGATGCCGGCAAGATATCCATCACTGACAGTGTTTACTGTGAGATGGGTGAATACCATGGGTATGGAGGAGCCAGGATGACTGACTCACACAGATACGGTTGGTTGGATGTGCCGCATATCATTGCCTTCTCAAGTAACATAGGTACTTCAAAACTGATATACGGAGCTTTTTCTGAACATCCTGAGGACTTTGTGGATGGAATCTACAAGACCGGTATCAATACCCATTTCGGTATGCAACTTACAGGAACGGCCGCTCCTGTCATAAGGCGTGACGGTTATTGGGATGCGACGCGGCTGCCGTGGATGTCGACAGGATACAATACTCAACTGCCGGTCATCAACACTTTGGCATTCTATAACGGTATAGCTAACGAAGGATGTATGGTTGCCCCCAGACTGGTGACCAAGGTCACAAGAGAGGGAGAACTGGTTGAAGAGATCCCTGTAGAGGTGGTGCGCCGGCATATGTGTAAGGACGAGACGCTTGAAAAAATCAGATCCATGCTGGAACTGGTTGTGGCAGAAGGTACCGGAAAGAGTGCAGGCTCCAAACATTTCACTGCTGCAGGCAAGACAGGTACTGCCCAGACATCACAGGGCTCTGCAGGTTACAGGAACGGGCCGCGCGGATATATGGTGTCATTCTGCGGATACTTTCCTGCTGACAATCCTCAGTACTCCTGCATTGTCTCCATACGCAATGAAGGAGGCAGTGCCGGAGGAGGAACATGGGCAGCCCCTGCTTTTCATGAGATATCAGAGAAAGTAATGGCCAGCCGAAACCTCAGGGATGTACATGAGGCATATGACTCTACCAAACAGTTTATCCCCAAGGTGTTGAACGGAGATCTGGCCAAAGCCGGTCTGGTGCTCAAGGAACTGGGTCTGAAAAATCACATGAGCAGGGTGGACCGTTCGATTCCCGACAGCGTATGGGGGTCCGTAAGCTCGGATTCAGGCCGCTATGTGATGAAGATCGCGGATTATCCGAACGATGTGGTACCTGATGTACGGGGAATGGGAGCATCGGACGCTCTTTATCTTCTGGAGAAGATGGGCTTGAGGGTAAGTGTAACCGGAGTAGGTAAGGTAAGGACCCAGAACCCGGCCCGCAATACCCGTTTCCGCAAGGGTGACAGGATTCAATTGACATTATCAATGTGACAGATATGGTGACATTACAGGAACTCGTTTCAGGACTCAAGGTGACAGGCACGTCAGGAAATATGCAGGTGGCTGTTACGGACATACAGTTGGATTCACGTAAGGTGACTCCCGGTTGTCTTTTCGTGGCAATGAAAGGTACAAACGTTGACGGGCACCAGTTTATACCAAAAGCGATAGAACTGGGTGCGTGTTCGGTTTTGTGCGAGGTTTTACCCCAACAGCCTGCTCCGGGTGTCACATATGTGCAGGTGCCCGACTGTGAGGATGTTGTCGGAACTGTCTCAACCAGATTTTTCGGTAATCCTTCGGACAAGTTGAAACTGGTAGGTGTGACAGGCACCAACGGTAAGACAACCATAGCCACATTATTGTATAATATGTTCCGCAAAATGGGCTACAAGGCCGGTCTGCTGTCAACAGTCTGCAACTATATAGACGGAGATCCGGTTCCTGCCGATCATACTACACCCGATGCCGTGACGCTTAACCGTCTGCTGGGACGTATGGCCGATGAGGGATGCAAGTATGTTTTCATGGAGTGCAGTTCTCATGCCATCGTGCAGAAACGTATCGGAGGGCTCAAGTATGCCGGCGGTATTTTCACCAACCTGACCAGGGACCATCTGGATTATCATAAGACGGTTGAGAATTATCTCAAGGCCAAGAAGATGTTTTTTGACGGTCTCCCCAAGGACGCCTTCATGGTTACCAATCTGGATGACCGCAACGGTCTGGTAATGGCTCAGAATACCAAAGCAAAGGTTACCACCTACTCACTGCGCAGTATGAGTGATTTCAAGGGACGTCTGCTTGAGTCGGGTTTTGACGGTATGCTGATGGATATTAACGGACGTGAGGTGTTCCTTAAGTTTATCGGCCGTTTCAATGCCAGTAATCTGTTGGCTGTGTATGGGACAGCAGTCAATCTTGGCCGTGACCCGATGGAGGTGCTTACAGTAATGAGTACTCTGGTTCCCGTGAACGGACGTTTTGATGCAATCCGTTCGCCTAAGGGATTCACCGCGATAGTAGACTATGCGCATACTCCCGATGCTTTGACCAATGTGCTTACTACCATAGTTGACGTGTTGGACGGCAAGGGACAGATAATAACAGTGGTAGGTGCCGGAGGTAACCGGGACAAAGGCAAGCGCCCGCTGATGGCAAAGGAGTGTGTAAAGTACAGTGACAGGGTAATAATCACATCTGACAATCCCCGTTTTGAGGAGCCGCAGGATATAATCAACGATATGCTGGCCGGACTTACCCGTGAAGATATGCAGAAGGTCATATCGGTTACAGACCGTCGTGAGGCCATACGTACGGCATGTATGATGGCTCAGGCCGGCGATGTGATCCTGGTGGCAGGTAAGGGACATGAGGATTATCAGGAGATTAAGGGAGTCAAGCATCATTTTGACGACCACGAAGTAATACGTGACTGTTTTTAAACTCAATTCCCATTTAAAAAATGCTATACAGTCTTTTTGAATACTTAAGGAATGCGGGAGTAGATATCCCCGGAGGAGGAATGTTCAGTTATGTGACTTTCAGGGCCATATTCGCTCTGGTGCTGTCGCTGATAGTCTCATGCTGGTTCGGCAGTCATTTCATCGACATGCTCAAACGGAAGAATATCTCCGAGACTCAGCGTGACGTAAAACTGGATCCGTTCGGTGTGACCAAGAAGGGTGTTCCGACCATGGGCGGAGTGATAATAATCGTGGCCATCCTGATACCGTGCCTGCTTATCGGCGACCTTAAGAACATATATATGTGGCTGATGCTGATAACTACAGTCATACTTGGCGCAATAGGTTTTGCCGATGACTACATCAAGACTTTCCGTAAGAACAAGGAGGGCCTGAACGGTTGGGTAAAGGTGGCAGGACAGCTGGCATTGGGACTGATAGTGGGCCTGACACTCCGTTACAGTCCTCAGGTGGTCATAAACGAGAAGGTTGAGACCCGCATTGAGAACGACACCGAGATAGTTGTCAAGACTCCCGATGTAAAATCAACGCGTACCACGATACCGTTCTTCAAGAACCATAACCTTAACTATTCCGATATGTTCGGCTGGTTGGGAGAGACCAACAAGTATAAGGCCGGCTGGATATTCTTTGTACTGCTCACACTCTTTGTAGTGACCGCGGTATCCAACGGATCGAACCTGAATGACGGTATGGACGGTATGGCAGCCGGAAACAGTGCCATAATAGGAGTTACGCTGGGTATTCTGGCATATGTGTCCAGTAATGTAGTAACAGCAAGCCACTTTGCCCTTATGTATATACCAGGAAGCCAGGAGGTTGTGGTCTATCTGGCCGCATTCGTGGGTGCCCTGATAGGTTTCCTTTGGTTCAACTCATACCCGGCCCAGATATTTATGGGCGATACCGGAAGCCTTACCATCGGCGGTATAATAGCAGTGGCTGCGCTCTGCATTCATAAGGAGTTGCTGCTGCCCATACTGTGCGGCGTCTTCCTGCTGGAGAGCCTGTCTGTGATATGTCAGCGGTTCTACTACAAGCTGGGCAAGCGCAAGGGCGTACATCAGCGTATCTGGAAACGTACCCCCATTCACGACCATTTCCGTACCAGCATGGCTCAGGTACTGAATGCCGATCCCGGGAGCACGGTCAGGTTCCGGGGAAATGAGAACAAACTGCTGTTTGAGACCAAGATAACGCTCAGGACATGGATCATAAGCATCGGCCTGGCAGCGCTTACAATATTGACCTTGAAAATCAGATAAACACTATGGCAAAGAAGATTGTTGTATTAGGAGCAGGCGAGAGCGGTACCGGAGCAGCCATTCTGGCTAAGGCCAAGGGCTTTGATGTGTTTGTATCGGACCTGTCGGAAATAAAGGAGCATTACCGTAACGAACTGGACCTGCGCGGTATAGAGTGGGAGCAGAAACAGCATACCGAGGAGCGTATCCTTGCGGCCGATGAGGTGATAAAGAGCCCGGGTATTCCCAAAGAGGCCCCCATCATACAGAAACTTATGGCTCAGGGCACTCCCATCATATCGGAGATTGAGTTTGCTGGGCGTTACACCAATGCCAAGATGATATGCATCACCGGATCCAACGGCAAGACCACAACCACGTCGCTCATATACCATATATTCAGGATGGCGGGCATGAACGTGGGTCTGGCCGGCAATATCGGAAGCAGTCTGGCATGGCAGGTGGCCGAGAAGAACTATGACTACTACGTGATAGAGCTGAGCAGTTTCCAGTTGGACAACATGTATGACTTCAAGGCCGATATCGCCATTCTGATGAATATAACGCCCGATCATCTGGACCGTTATGACTATAAGATGCAGAACTATGTGGATGCCAAGATGAGGGTTATCCGCAACCAGACCAAGGATGATGCGTTTGTCTACTGGAGCGATGACCCCATAATCACACGTGAGCTCAAGAGATACGGACTAAAGGCGACACTCTATCCATTTGCCGAGGCCAAGCGTGAGGATCTGGCTGCTTACGTTGAGGACGGCACGCTCTATTTCAACAAACCCTATGCCTTCAATATGGAGCAGGAGTCGCTGGCGCTTACCGGCAAGCATAACCTTTACAACTCCATGGCTGCCGGTATATCGGCCAACATAGCAGGTATCAAGAGCGAGACCATACGTAAGGCGTTGCAGACTTTCCAGGGAGTAGAGCACCGTCTGGAGCGTGTTACAAGGGTTAACGGCATTGACTTTATCAATGACTCCAAGGCTACCAACGTGAACAGCTGCTGGTATGCCCTGCAGAGCATGCCGGTCAAGTGCGTGCTGATTCTGGGCGGTAAGGACAAGGGTAATGACTACAATGAGATAGCGGATCTGGTACGCGAGAAATGCTGCGGTCTGGTTTATATGGGTCTGCATAATGAGAAGCTTCACGGTTTCTTTGACAGTTTCGGACTCCCGGTGGCCGATGTTCAGTCCATGAAGGATGCCGTGGATGCCGCATACAGGATGGCTCATAAGGGAGAGATTGTTCTGCTAAGCCCATGTTGTGCCAGTTTTGACCTCTTTAAGAGTTATGAGGACCGTGGAGAGCAGTTTAAGGCTTGTGTAAGGGCATTGTAAACTAAAGGGATATGGATACAGGTAATGACACTCCGAAAAGGAAACAGTTGCTTAACGGCGACCGGGTCATATGGGCTATGGTCTTTGTGCTGTGCGCCATATCCCTGATAGAGGTATTCAGCGCCAGCAGCCGTCTGACGTTCGGCAAGAGCAGTTTCCTGACGCCTATCATATCGCATACTGTCCATCTTGGAATAGGTCTGCTGGGTATGTGGCTGATACATCTGCTGCATTACAGGTTATATAAGGTCTTTCCGGTTGTGCTTGTGCCGATTTCAATAGTTCTGCTGGGAGTGCTTTCTATACGCAGCATGAACTCATCGGGAGCGGAGCGTTGGATAGATATGGGCTTTTTCCAACTTCAGCCTTCCGAACTGGGTAAGATAGGAGTGATCATGCTTGTGGCATCCTGGCTATCTAAACTGAAACAGGATGATGAATTGAGCCAGTCCAACACCTTCTGGAAAATACTGATTCTGACCGGAGGAGTGTGCCTGCTGATTGTGGGTGAGAATCTGTCGACAGCCATACTGTTGGCGTGCGTGATATTTGTCATGATGATTCTGGGAGGCATTGCATGGCGACGCATCCTGGCACTGACTGGTGTGATAGCCGCCTTAGGGATAGTTGCACTGCTGTTCCTTATACTTGTGCCGCCTCAGACACTGCGTGAGACCAGTTTCATACCCAAACGTGCCACAACATGGCAGGCACGTATCCTGGATTTCCGTGAATCCGGCGCTAACGGCAACATGAATGCATACGAGTATGCCAAACTTGTGGCTCCCGACAAGCCTCAGGAGACTCATGCCAATATAGCAATAGCAAGCAGTAACATCCTGGGCAAGGGACCGGGAAACTCGGATGAACGCGATTACCTTCAGGAGGCCAGTTGTGACTTTATTTACGCCATAATAATTGAGGAACTGGGTATGGCCGGTGGTGTTCTGGTGCTGTTGGTTTATATGATACTACTGTTCAGAGTGGGACGTATAGCAACACGCTGCAAGGAGAAATATCCGGCTTATCTGGCCATGGGCTTGGGAATGCTGCTGGGATTGCAGGCATTCATAAACATGTCGGTGGCAGTCGGCCTGTTCCCTGTTACCGGACAGCCGTTGCCGCTTATAAGCAAAGGCGGAACGTCAGTGCTTATGACCAGCGGATGCATTGGTATGCTGCTGGGAATAAGCAATGTGCTGGAGAAAGAGGAGCGCGGTGAAGAGGCGATAGGCACAAATGCCGATATACCTTCGGTAATAAACGGAAATGAATCTTTTGACGAAATACAATAAGTACAGTATGGAGAATAAACCCAGAATAATAATAAGCGGAGGCGGAACCGGAGGACATATCTTTCCGGCCATCTCAATCGCACATGCCGTCAAGGATCTGAACCCTGAGGCAGAAATACTTTTTGTGGGTGCAGAAGGCCGTATGGAGATGCAGCGCGTTCCGCAGGCCGGATTTGAGATCAAAGGCCTGCCGATATGCGGATTTGACCGCAAGAACCCTCTTAAGAACATAGCCGTACTGTTTAAGATTATACGCAGCCAGGCTATGGCCCGTAGGATTATCCGCCAGTTCAAACCGATGGTGGCAGTTGGAGTGGGCGGATATGCCAGCGGTCCTACTCTGCGTATTGCCGGAAAGATGGGCATACCCACCCTGATACAGGAGCAGAACTCATATGCCGGTGTGACAAACAAGATACTTGCCAGGAAGGCGGCCAGAATATGTGTGGCTTATGACGGGATGGAACGTTTCTTCCCTGCAGATAAAATCATCAAGACCGGAAATCCGGTTCGCCCCAGCCTGACCAGGAATACAATAACCCGAAAGGAAGCTCTCGTAAAGATGGGTCTGGATGTCACCAAAAAGACAGTGCTGATAGTGGGAGGCAGTTTGGGAGCACGCACGCTCAACGAGAGTGTCATGTCAAATCTTGACCTGATACGAATGTCGGGCGATGTGCAGTTTATCTGGCAGACAGGAAAGTTCTACTATGAAGAGATGACACAGCGTCTGGCTGCCGAACAACCTGTCACAAACCTTTCTGTCACAGAGTTTGTACAGGATATGGACCTGGCCTATGCTGCGGCAGACTTGGTTATTTCACGTGCAGGGGCGGGTACGATATCTGAACTTTGCCTGCTTGGGAAACCGGTTATTCTGGTACCTTCACCCAATGTGGCTGAGGACCATCAGACCAAGAATGCGATGGCTCTGGCCGATGTAGGTGCAGCAATGCATATCCGTGATGCTGAGGCGCGCAAGGAACTGATTCCGGCTGCGGTTGACCTGGTAAAGGATGAATCGCGTCTGGAACAGCTGCATCAGAACATTCTTAAGTTAGCCATGTACGATTCGGCCGATATGATAGCTCATGAGGTTCTCAAACTGGCCGGTTACGGAAGCGGGACCTTAAAACTGGAGGAGATAAAAACCGTATTCTGCGTTGGTGCAGGCGGAATAGGCATGAGTGCCTTGGCACGCTATTTTCTTGCCCGGGGATGTAAGGTGGGCGGTTATGACAGGACCAGCACCGATCTGACTTCGGCCCTGATCCGGGAAGGTGTAAGCATGTGCTTTGAAGATGATATCGACAAGGTTGATGCCTGTTTCAGGAACTCAGAGTCTACGCTGGTTATCTATACTCCTGCAATCCCATCTGATAACCGCATATTGCGCTGGTATAACATACGCTGTTTTGATGTACAGAAACGCGCTCAGGTGTTGGGTACCCTGACACGTTCTCTGGATGGTCTTTGCGTGGCCGGGACCCATGGCAAGACTACCACATCGGCAATGATAGCTCACATTCTGGACGGTACGCCCGAGGGGTGCAACGCATTCCTTGGCGGAATATTGAAGAATACAGGCAGCAATCTGATGATCAGCGCCAACAGTCGGAAGGTGGTTATTGAAGCCGATGAGTTTGACCGTTCGTTCCATCATCTCACTCCGCTGCGTTCCGTAATAACAGCCGTCGATGCCGATCATCTGGATATTTATGGCACATATGATGCTTATATCGAGAGTTTCCGCAAATATACTTCGCTGATAAAACCCGGAGGTGACCTTGTGCTCCATGTCGGACTTTCCGAAAAAGTCATGCCGCAACTTCAGGAAGGCGTAAACCTCTATACTTATGGCCTTGATGAAGGTTATTTCCATGCTTCAAACATAAGGGTAGGCAACGGCGAACTTAAGTTTGACTATGTATCTCCGCTTGGCAGTATAGCCGATGTGGAGTTGGGCGTACCAATCCCTATCAATGTGGAGAATGCGGTGGCTGCAATGGCGATAGCCCAATTGAGTGGTACCTCAGACAGTGTGATAAGGGAACGGATAGGTTCATTCAGGGGATGTGACAGACGTTTTGATTTTCATGTCAAAGGCGATAAGGTGTATTTGAGTGATTATGCGCATCATCCGGCCGAGATACGTCAGTGTGCGCTTTCTCTGAGGAAACTGTATGAAGGCCGTAAGATAACATGCATATTCCAACCGCATCTTTATACCCGTACCAGAGATTTTTACAATGAGTTTGCAGACAGCCTCTCGCTGTTTGATGAGGTCTGGCTGCTGGAGATATATCCAGCCCGCGAACAGCCCATTCCGGGAGTTACCAGCAGCCTTCTGGCCGATAACATGAAACCCGGTGTGTGCAAAGGCATAATATCGAGGAATCAGGTACCTGAACTGGTCAAGTCACTGAAGGATGATATAGAGGTTCTGGTGACCCTGGGTGCTGGTGACCTGGAAGATTACGTTGGAACCATAACCGAAATACTTAAGTGAAGGTGCTCAGGAAGATACTATCCATATTGTCAGTAATAGTGCTGGGCGGTTATCTGCTGTTCTCATTGGCAGGTATGACTGACCGGCATGAGGATACCCGTCTGTGTCGCGGAATAGACCTGCATATCACCGACAGTCTTCATTTTGAACTTATTGATGAAGATATGGTGGAAGGTTTGCTGCAGGAACACTCTCTGGATCCGGTCGGACTGCCATTGGACAGGATAGACCTTGACGCCGTCGAATCGGCGTTGCTGATGCATCCTCTTATAGGCAAGGCGGAATGTTACAAGACCGGAGGTGATATGTTGAGGATAAACATATCCAGCAAGATACCTCTGGTGCGTGTACTCAATAACCGTGGTCAGGACTTCTATGTGGACAGTCATGGAGAGATACTGACTCAGCATTCGCTTGCCGTACAGTTACCGGTGGCTACCGGTTATATCGACAGACAATTTGCTTCGGACGGTCTTCTAAAGGTGGTCCGTGCCATAGAGCGTTCCGACTTCTGGAAAGCACAGGTTGAGCAGATTGACGTAACAAAGGAGGGTTTTGTCCAGCTGGTACCCAGAGTAGGTGATCATCTTCTGATTTTGGGAACAGTTGACAAGGTTGAGGAGAAACTGGACCGTCTTATGAATTTCTATCATAACGGTCTGGAAAATATAGGCTGGAACAAGTACCGTTCCATCAGTGTGGCCTATGAGAATCAGGTTGTATGCAAGAAAAGATAACTGGATAGATGGAAAACGACAAAATTATTGTTGCCATTGAGCTTGGTTCATCCAAGATCTCTGGAGTGGCAGGCCAAATCATGACAGACGGTTCGCTAAAGGTGCTGGCATATGCCGGGGTTCCGTCATCGTCATGCATCAGGCATGGTGCGGTTTATAACCTGGACAAGACAGCCAATGCGATTGCAGAGGTGGTGGAGAGGCTGAACACGATTCTGTCGGCCAAGATTGAAAAGGTTTATGTTGGCTATAACGCCAAGGGACTCAAGTCTGTCGTAAGCCGTGTTGAGCATCAGTTTGAAGAGGAGACTGTGGTGAGTCAGGAGGTGATAGACGATATGTTCCAACAGTGCAGTGAGATAGACTATGAAGGCTATGTGAACCTGTTCCAGGAGTCGCAGGAGTATGTAGTTGACAATAAGCGGGCTACAGAGACTGACCCCATCGGAGTAGCGTGCCGCTCACTCGAGGGTAACTACCTCAACATATTGCTCAAGAAACAGGTGGCTGATTACATAGTCCAGTGTTTCACTATGGCACAGGTGGAGATAGTGGATGGTCACGTAGCGCCAATGGTACAGGCCGATGCCATCCTTACGGCTGATGACCGTCAGCAGGGATGTGCACTGGTTGACTATGGCGCCGATATCACTACAGTATCGGTATACAAGAACGGGTTGCTGCGTTATCTGCGCGTCATCCCGCTGGGAAGTGCTCTTATTACACGCGACTTGTCGACAATACTTAAGATAGAACCGGAGCAGGCCGAACAGCTTAAATGTACATATGGGCTCTGTAATCTGATAGGAAACCAGGAAAATACAGAGACTGTTCTGATCAATGACAAGAAGGTCTCGCTGAATGAGATAGGTGAGATAATAGAGGCCCGAAACGAGGAGATAATCCGGAACGTATGTGTCCAGATCAAGGCTTCGGGATATGGCGATGTGCTTTATGCAGGAGTGGTGCTGACAGGAGGCGGTTCGCAACTGCGTCAGCTGGACCAGGCCTTTAAAGACATGATGCCGTCAATGCGTCAGCCGCGTATAGTTACGGAGCCCGCTTGCGGCGTGGTTTGGAATGAACCGCGTTGGAAACGTGGAGACGGCTCACAACTGGCCTTACTATCTGTTATGTCTAAAGGCGACGTGGGTTGCTGTGAACTCCCCAAGATGGATGTCATGGACAATCTGACCCCTGAAGATCAGGTTAAGGTGGTACAGGGAGACCTGTTCACTCCTGATGGTGAAAGCGCCCAGGAAGTCAGGGACCGCAAGGAGCAGCAGGAACGTGAGGAGGCTGTCCGTAAAGAAGAGGAGAGCGTCAAGGAAGAGAAAGAGGAGAAGAAGAACAGCAAACCGAGCGTATTTCAGCGGTGGTACAGGAATCTGATGGATATGGGTGAGAACTTCTTTGAAGACAAGGAGGACAAAGAGAGGGAAGAGAAAGATAAAGAGGACAAATACAAGGAGGCATGATTATGAATCAGGATATCAGAGATTTTGAAGAGAATGTGATTCTGCCGTTTGATTTTCCTACAGAGTCACGTAAGATAATAAAGGTTATCGGTGTCGGCGGCGGTGGCGGTAACGCTGTCAAGAACATGTATCGCGAAGGAATACATGACGTGGTGTTCGTGATAGCCAATACTGACCAGCAGGCACTGGCCGATTCGGACATACCCATAAAACTACAGCTTGGCCGTCAGACCACCAATGGACTAGGAGCCGGAAACGATCCTGCTGTAGCCCGTGAAGCTGCAGAGGAGAGTATCGATGAGATCAAGGCTCAGTTCAAGGATGACACCCAGATGGTTTTCATTACAGCAGGTATGGGCGGCGGTACCGGAACCGGTGCAGCTCCCGTAATAGCCAGATGCGCCAAGGAGTGCGGAATGCTTACGGTGGGCATAGTGACAATTCCGTTCAAGTTTGAGATGCGTCCCAAGATAAAGCAGGCTCTCAAGGGCGTACGTGAAATGTCCCAGTATGTTGATGCACTGCTTGTGATCAGCAATGAGAAACTGCTGGAGATATATCCCGACAAGAGTGTAGCTTCAGGATTCAAGCATGTGGATGAGACCCTTACCACAGCAACCAAAAGTATCGCCGAACTTATAACCTGCCAGGGTATAATCAATCTGGATTTCCGTGATGTCAAGAAGATACTCAGCAACGGTGGCGTAGCAATAATGAGTACGGGCATGGCCAGTGGCGATAACCGTGTCAACCAGGCATTTGACGCTGCCCTTAAATCACCGCTCCTCTACAATAATGACATACATAAGTCTAGAAAGATCCTGTTTAACATATATCAGAGCACGCAGGCTGAGCATCAGCTCATGCTGGACGAGATGAATGAGGTGCGCCACTTCATGGACAAGTTTGAGGATAAGAACATTGAGGTTATCTGGGGTTTGGCAAATGACGATACACTTACCGACCAGGTCAAGATTACGGTTCTGGCAACCGGATTCGGAATGGACAGCATACCGATGATGGAAGATGAGGAGGAAACCGACCGCGTAATTGAAGATATTTACGGAGGACGTATCAATAAGCGCCAGCTTTATCTGTATGATATGTCTGATGAAGACCTGGATAATGACGCTCTGATAGATGCGATTGAGTCATCTCCGTCATATACCAGAAACTCGGTGGGATTATCCGAAATCAAGTCATTGCGCGCCTAACCGAAAACGCTCTCCAATACCTCAATTGATTTCAGGATAGGGAAAGCAGGTATGTGAAGACGGAAATAGGTATTGAGCGCATTAAGCAGCATGACGCGTTCCTGACCTGTCAGGGGCGCGTCTTTCATATGGTCGTAGCTGCTGTTCATCAGCATCTGTAATTTGTATGCCGGCTGGGCTGGTATGTATTCGGAATGTTGCGGCGCGAGCGGACTGAAACATCCCTCGCGCATATCAAGAATACATCCGGGAGTGTATTCATCTGTATTGGGACAGATTCCTATATGTCGGGCCGTGCCAGCCATGAATGCGATGTGGAAATTGGCGTATGTTCCCGGAGCGGCATCATCAAACCATTGTAATGACTCCGTCAGGAACCGGAACAGCGACGGGTTGTGCTGTTCATCCTGCAGTGCATGAGTCAGAAATTCGGATAAAAGAAGGGCTATGGCGCTTTTTTCAGGGTTGAAAGGAATATCCCTGTATGGTATTGAATTCTTTGCCTCTTTAAGATGATGAAGGTCTTGCACCGGATTGTAATCGGCTTGGAAGTCCAGATGGGTGAGAGGCTGCAACAGAGTATTGCGGGCGGCATTCTTGCCGCTCTTGGAAATGAACCATACGAATGACGCCATTCCATGGGTCTGTGTGAATATTCTGGCTATGCTTGTCCGGTCGTTATGCCTTACCGAGCCTATCAGTATGCCTCTTTCCTGCTGGAACATCTTTAATGTCTGTTTCCGGTCTGTGGAGCGAAGATATAAAAAAAAACTAGAGAAAGTTTGCCGTTTGGAAAAATGTAACTACTTTTGCATCCGCTTTATAGGGCAGCCCTAATGGGCTTTCCTGAAAGGATGGCGCGTTCGTATATCGGCTAGTACTCAAGATTTTCATTCTTGCAAGATGAGTTCGACTCTCATACGCGCTACAAAATAGTAAAATTCAAAATAAAAAGTTGTTATAATGGCAAACCACAAATCAGCCTTGAAGGCAATCAGAAAGAGCGAGAAGAGAAGACTTCACAACCGTTATTATGCAAAGACCATGCGTAACGCAGTTCGTGAACTTCGCGCCATGACCAACAAGGAGGAGGCCGTTGCTACCTATCCCAAGGTGCAGAAGATGCTGGACAAGCTGGCTAAGACCAAGCTCATCCACAAGAACAAGGCCGCTAACCTCAAGTCAAAGCTCTGCGCTCACATCGCTAAGCTCGCTTGATCTAAACCCCTTTGTCGGTTTGAATCGGTTACAGGTTGGATTTTTTCCAACCTTTTTTGTTTCCCGTTTTGGGGAAATTTTTGGGGTTTGACGTCAAAACTACGCGCTTCGCGCTATCCCTCCCACTCCTACGGAGCGGGCCCCTCCCGTTGAAAACTACGTTTTTGACCTCCTCCTCGTTCGGTAGAGTAAGCTAGCATCCTCTACTCTCTCTTCGTTCGTCGGTTCACAAGCCCACGGGCGGCCATGGTTTTGCCTGCCAAATCCCCAAAAATTTCGTGCACCTAGCGGTGCTCAACAGGATGGAGTGATTTTGAAATACAACCGCACCTGCGTATCCATGTGCGTGATTCTAATACGCACTTTGGATTCCAGCTGCACCAAGTAAAACAATACCCTTGCGAGCAAAGCTAGCGAGGGTATTGTTTTACCCGGCCGGAGGCCGGCAGAGTGGAATGGAACGTAGTGAAATGAAACGGGTTTGGGGCGTCGCCGCCCCAAACTAAAATAAGGTTGTATCTAATACGCAGATATGTTTCCAGGTAGCGACTTTTTAGGCCCTTTAGGGCCATAAAAGTCAAAAAATACCGAGCTGCAAAGCAGCGAGCAATCCGCCGGATGGCCTACTTACGCATCAATATTAGCGTAAGTTGCATTCCTCTCGATGAACTCGCGGCGGGTGCCCACGTCTTCACCCATAAGCATGGAGAATATGCGGTCAGCCTCGGCGGCATCCTGGATGTGGACCTGCTTGAGCAGACGGTTCTCGGGGTTCATGGTGGTGTCCCAAAGCTGCTCGGGGTTCATCTCACCAAGACCTTTATATCGCTGTGTAACTATGTTCTGCTCCAATCCTCCACCGTACTGGTCAATGAAACGCTGACGCTGAACCTCATCATAGCAGTATTCCTTAACCTTGCCTTTGGTGCATAAGTAGAGGGGCGGGGTTGCTATATAAAGATGTCCGTTCTCAATGAGTTCCGGCATGTAGCGGAAGAACAGGGTCATGATAAGGGTATCGATGTGTGAACCGTCCACATCGGCATCGGTCATGATTATAACCTTATAGTAGCGCAGTTTGTCATAGTTTGCAGCCTTGGAGTCATCGGGATTGAGTCCGAAACGAACGCCCAATGCCTGTATGATGTTATTGACCTCCTCATGGTCAAATGCCTTGTGCCACATCACGCGCTCCACGTTGAATATCTTACCGCGGATGGGCAGGATAGCCTGGGTGTGACGGTCGCGGCCCTGCTTGGCGCTGCCGCCTGCGGAGTCACCCTCTACTATGAAGAGCTCGCAGTTGGCGGGATCCTTATCGGAGCAGTCTGCCAGCTTGCCGGGAAGACCGCTGCCGGAGAGAGGGCTCTTGCGCTGAACGCTCTCACGTGCCTTACGGGCTGCCACACGTGCCTGGGCTGCCAGTATAACCTTGTCTACAATCAGTTTGGCCTCCTTGGGATGCTCCTCAAGATAGAATGTCAGGGCCTCGCCTACAGCCTGCTGTACGGCACCGGCCACTTCTGAGTTACCCAGCTTGGTCTTGGTCTGGCCCTCAAATTGCGGCTCTGCCACCTTAACCGATATGACGGCAGTCAAACCCTCTCGGAAGTCCTCACCCTCAATCTCCACCTTGGCTTTCTCAAGGAACTTGTTGTCATCGGCGTATTTCTTAAGGGTGCGGGTGAGTGCGGTGCGGAAACCTACCAGGTGCGTGCCGCCCTCTATGGTGTTGATGTTGTTTACGAATGATCGGATGGTCTCCTTGTATTCAGTATTGTAGAGGATGGCTACCTCAATAGGAACTCCCTGCTTCTCTGTGTTCAGGTAAATGGGCTCCTGGATAAGATGGACACGGTTCTCGTCAATATAGGCCACGAACTCCTTAAGGCCCTCGTTTGAGAAGAATACGTCTTTCTTGGGCTCACCCTCCTCCATGACACGGTAGTCTGTGAGGGATATCTTAAGGCCTGCATTCAGGAATGCCAACTCATGCAGACGGGCAGCCAGGATATCGTATTTGTATTCTGTAGTGGTGAATATGGAGCCGTCCGGCCAGAATGTCTGGCGCGTACCGTTTATATCTGTCGTACCTACGCATTCAACACCGGTTACAGGTTTGCCGCAGGCATATTCCTGACGATAGACCTTACCGTCACGGAAGACCTCGGTAATCATCTTGGTGGAGAGGGCGTTTACGCACGATACGCCTACGCCGTGCAGACCGCCTGATACCTTATATGATCCCTTGTCAAACTTACCTCCGGCATGGAGTACGGTCATTACCACCTCCAGGGCTGATTTGTGCTCTTTGGGGTGCATGTCTACGGGAATGCCTCGGCCGTTGTCCTGGACAGTGACGGAACCATCATTGTTGATGGCTACCTCAATGTGTGTGCAATAGCCGGCCATTGACTCATCTATGGAGTTGTCGACCACCTCATAGACCAAGTGGTGAAGGCCCTTTTCACTTATGTCTCCTATATACATGGCAGGACGTTTGCGTACTGCCTCCAAACCCTCCAGGACCTGTATGTTCTGTGCTGAATAATTGGCCTGACCGTTGAGTATTTCTTCGCTCATTCTGTGTTTAAATATGACATACAAAGATAAACAATAATTGTGACACCACATTATTTAAAAAGAACATTTTTTATACCCTATGTAATATAAATGCGTTGGCAGACGCATATGTTTCGGCCTTTTTTGTATTTTTGCGGCAAAATGCGTACATTACCTGTATAATAATACAAAAGATATGAAAAGCAAAGTGCAGGTCGGAAAGAAAATCCGCTCCCTGAGAGAGTCAAAACAGATGGAGATTGAGGTGCTGGCAGAGCGGGCCCAGTTGCCGTTGGAACAGGTTAAAGCCATAGAGGATGACGGTCCGCTGCCGGGATTGGCTCCCCTTATCAAGATTGCCCGCGTGCTGGGTGTAAGACTGGGCACATTTCTGGATGATCAGCAGAGCGTAGGCGCAGTGGTAAGCCGCCATGAAGAGGAGCGTGAAAGCGTACGTTTTTCAAATCACGGTTCCGAGGGTCATGAGAATATGATATACCATTCTCTGTCCGAGGGTAAGGACAACCGTCATCTGGAGCCGTTCGTGATTGACATACTTCCGACCGGAGATTCCAAATTTGATCTGTCCACACATGAAGGTGAGGAGTTCATCTACGTTCTTGACGGATATGTAGAGATAAACTACGGCAAGAACACCTATGTTCTGGAGAAGGGTGACAGCATATACTATGATTCAATCGTGAAACATCACGTGCATGGCTACAACGGCCAGAAGGCGCGTATCCTTGCAGTAGTTTATACACCAATCTGACATTATGCCTGAACTTTCGGAAAAGACTCTGGGCGATTATCTTGAGCACTGGGCCAAGGTTTCGCCTGACAGGGAATATATAGTATATTCGGACCGTGACCTGCGTTTTACCTGGAAACAGTTCAACGAGAGGGTCGATGACATGGCCCGTGGCCTGATAGCAATCGGCGTGACTAAGGGGACCCACGTCGGACTCTGGGCTCAGAATGTGCCTGACTGGCTGACATTCCTGTATGCCTGCGCCAAGATAGGGGCCGTGTGCATCACCGTTAATACAAACTACAAGCAGAATGAACTGGAGTATCTTTGCAAGGACTCCGATATGCACACCCTCTGCCTTACCGACGGCACATGGGAGAGTAACTATGTGGATATGGCCTACACAATGCTTCCGGAACTGCGCGAATGCCAGCGCGGACATCTGGAAAGCAAGCGTTTTCCCAAACTCAAGAACGTGGTTTATATAGGTCAGGAGAAGTACCGCGGAATGTACAATACCGCCGAGATACTCCTTCTGGGTGAGAATACCGATGATGATGAGTTCCTGCGCCTTCGCAGGTCAGTATCCTGCCATGACGTGGTAAACATGCAGTATACATCCGGAACTACAGGTTTCCCCAAGGGCGTGATGCTTACGCACTATAATATAGCCAATGACGGTTTCCTGACCGGCGAGCACATGAAATTCACGCAGGATGACAAACTGTGCGTATGCGTGCCACTGTTCCACTGCTTCGGCGTGGTTCTGGCCACCATGAACTGCCTTACCCACGGATGTACCGAGGTGGTGGTGGAGCGTTTTGATCCGCTGGTAACGCTGGCATCGGTCCACAAGGAGCGTTGCACCGCACTGTATGGCGTACCCACCATGTTCATTGCCGAACTGAACCACCCCATGTTCGATATGTTTGACCTGACATGTCTGCGTACCGGTATCATGGCCGGATCGCTCTGTCCTATTGAGCTGATGCGTAAGGTTGAGGATAAGATGCACTTGCGGGTGACCAGCGTATACGGCCTTACCGAGTCATCTCCGGGAATGAGTCAGACACGTATAGACGATCCCGATGAGGTGCGCTATACCACAGTGGGTCGTGACTACGAGTTTGTGGATGTCAAGGTGCTGGACCCTGAGACAAATAAGGAGGTTCCCGCAGGAGTGCAGGGGGAGATGTGCTGCAAGGGATTCAACGTGATGAAAGGCTATTACAAGAATCCCAAGGCTACTGCCGAGGTAATAGACAGCAACGGCTACCTGCATTCAGGTGACCTGGGTATAATGGATGAGAACGGCAACTACCGTATAACCGGCCGTATCAAGGATATGATCATACGCGGTGGTGAGAATATATATCCGCGTGAGATAGAGGAGTTTCTTTATCATCTGCCCGGCGTGCGTGACGTCCAGGTGGCCGGAGTACCTTCCAAAAAATACGGAGAGGAGGTAGGCGCATTCATAATTGCCGAAGAAGGGGCCGCTCTGACAGAGGACGTGGTGCGTGATTACTGCCGCGGCAAGATAGCCCGTTACAAGATACCGAAATACGTATTCTTTGTTAAGGAATATCCCCTTACCGGCAGCGGCAAGATTCAGAAATTCAAGCTTCGCGAGCTTAGCCTCAAGCTTTGCGAGGAACAGGGAATAGAAGTGATTTGATATGGAAATAAACGAACAAATAAAACAGATGGCCATGCGCCTGCGCGGACTCCGCGAGGATTTGGACATGACCGTAGAGGAGGTGGCATCCAAGTGTGGAATCACCCCAGATGAACTGAAACGCTACGAGTCAGGGGAATCGGATATCCCTATGAATTTCCTTTGCAATGCTGCCTCAGTGCTGGGGGTTGAACCCCTTGAACTATTTGCAGGCGACTCGCCAAACATGACCAGTTACTGGCTGGTCCGCAAGGGTAAGGGCCCGGTGATAGAACGTCAGAAAGCTTATAAGTATCAGGCGCTTGCCATGGGATTCAAACACGCCAAGGCATCTCCGTTCATTGTGACCGTTGACCCTAAGATGGAGGAGCATATGCATCTCAATTCACATGAAGGTCAGGAATTCAACCTGGTGCTTAAGGGAACCCTGCTGTTGAGCATCGGCGGCAAGGAGTTGATCCTGAACCCCGGGGACAGCATTTATTTTGATGCCACCCAACCTCACGGAATGAAAGCGCTTAACGGAGAACCTGCCCGTTTCTTTGCAATTATAGTTTGATTTTTATGCTTGAAAAATACTTACGGAAAGTAGAGTTTGACTCACTTGAGGATTTCCTTGACAATTTTGAGATAATAGTACCTGAGAATTTCAACTTCGGCTATGACGTGGTTGACGAATGGGCCCGCACCGATCCGGATAAGCTGGCATTGCTGTGGACTAATGACGAAGGCGAGGAACACCGTTACACTTTTGCCGACATCAAACGCAAATCTGATCAGGTGGCATCATTCTATCAGTCACTTGGGATAGGTCGCGGTGATTGCGTCATGATGATGCTCAAGCGCCGTGCTGAATTCTGGTTCTCGATAGTGGCACTGCATAAACTGGGTGCCGTGGCTATACCGGCCACTCATCTTCTTACTCCCAAAGACCTTATTTATAGAGCTAACTCGGCGCAGATCAAGATGATTGTATGTGCCGATGAACCTATAATGATACAGCATGTCAATGACTGTCTCAAGGATGCCCCGTCGGTCAAGGTCCTGGTGGCTACAGGCTTATATAATAAGGATGGCTGGCACAGTATGGATGAGGGTATGAGGAATGCCCCTGGATTTGTCCGTCCGGCCCATGTCAATGACAATCATGATATATCGCTGCTTTACTTTACATCGGGATCAAGCGGAAACCCCAAGATGGTTGCGCATAACTTCCTGTATCCGCTGGGTCATATCGTGACAGCCAAATACTGGCATAATGTAAATGAAAACAGCCTGCATCTTACCGTGGCTGATACCGGTTGGGGCAAGGCAGTCTGGGGTAAACTGTACGGACAGTGGCTGTCAGGCGCTGCAGTGTTTGTATATGATCATGAAAAGTTCACTCCGTCCAATATACTGGCTGCAATGGCTAAATATAAAGTCACGTCATTCTGTGCTCCTCCCACGATATACCGTTATCTTATTCGTGAAGACTTGAGCCAGTATGACCTGAGCGCCCTGAAATACTGCACTACGGCCGGCGAACCTCTCAATCCCAGCGTGTTTGAGTTCTGGAAGGAACATACGGGACTTGATATCCATGAAGGGTTCGGACAGACAGAGACTGCCATGACCATAGGCACATTCCCGTGGATGAAACCCAAGCCCGGTTCACTGGGCGTGCCAAATCCTGCGTATGATATGGACCTGCTCACAAATGACGGACGTTCGGCCGAGGACGGCGAAAGCGGCGAGATAATACTCCATACTGACAAGCGCATTCCGTTGGGCCTGTTTGAGGAGTACTACCACAACCCGGAACTGACCAAGACCGTTCATAATAACGGGATTTATCATACAGGTGATGTGGCTTGGCGTGACAGTGACGGCTACTACTGGTTTGTGGGCCGTACCGATGACGTAATCAAAAGTTCAGGTTACCGTATAGGACCGTTTGAGGTGGAGAGTGCCCTGATGACACATCCCGCAGTCGTGGAGTGTGCCGTAACCGGTGTTCCTGATGAAGTCCGCGGCCAGGTGGTCAAGGCCACTATAATACTGTCCAGGGAGTATCGTGACTATCCGGACAAGGAGGCTCTGATAAAGGAGATACAGAATCATGTCAAGAAAGTGTCGGCGCCATATAAGTATCCCCGCGTAGTGGAATTCGTGGATGAGCTGCCCAAGACTATCAGCGGCAAAATCCGCCGTGTTGAGATACGTGACAGGGACGCTCAAAAAAACGGATAGCCACATCACTTTTTTTCCCTTTTTTTGTATAATATCAAGATTTTAAACTAATTTTGCGGCTTGAAAGTTGCAAAAGCATAATGCTGTTGCGGTTTCCGACATTGATGTCCAAAAGGATTTAACACATTCAAAATATTAATTTTCAAGCAATGAAAAAAAGGCTCTTATGTAGTTTATTAATTGCCATCTCTGTAACGGGCTTGGCATTAGTGAGTTCCTGCAAGGACTATGATGATTATTCGGATCTCAGGACTCAGAGCAAGATTGACCACGCACAGTTGTGGGACTCAATTAATGCAAACGCTGATTCAATTGACAGTTTGCGCGCCAGAATCAGCAGACTCAAGATGTGCAATGTGAATTGTGATTCACTTAACAAAGTAACTGATACCTTGTATAATGAGGTTCAGAAACTGAAAGAGCAGATGGACACTCTTGTAAAAGATTCAAATTCAGTTCTTGGCAGATTCAATCTCCTGAACAACAAGGCGAATGCAATAAAGGGTACAGCCGATTCTGCAAAGCATTACAATGACTCTATTGACACTGTAATAGTCAGGATGAGACATGAGTTGGACAGCATCATGAAAATCGCTGATTATGATACAGTACCTCTGTTTGACTCAGTCAAGGTGCTCAAGAAGAGTATCCATGAGGTGGATTCAGTGCTGCACGTCTACATCGATACTATCCGTTACAACTCACGCAGGATTGACACTCTTATCTTAAGGGTTGACACACTGGAGTTGAGGATTGACACACTCAAGCGCCGTATCGATACTCTTGAGTGGCGTGTTGATACTCTGGAGCAGAGGGTAGACAGCCTGATGGATGCAGAGAAGAGACGTATCACCAGCATCTATGTTCAGGGTACGGTGAATCCCACATTCGGTTCATTCGCACTTCCCATGGGAATCCGCTCAAATATCCTGAGCTGCTACTATGGTGAGGCTCTTAACAATGTTACATTCCCCGCAACCGAGAATGACGCAGACCTGAGCGCAGTGCTGGATCCAGGTATGGAGCTGTCAGCAGCAGAACTTGCAGTTATCGGTACACCTACCCAAACTTCAATCTCACAGGGTAACACCATCATCAGCGATTCTGCCAACAACGCAGGCCGCATATTCCTGACAATAAACCCCAATGAGGTTAAGATTGATTCAACCTACAAGTTCTATTTCGTAAACAGCCTGGGTGATTCGACACCTGTTGTGTTTGATACCCTCAAGCCTTCAACAGAGAAACTCACATTCGGTTTGAGCAACCGTGCCGCTGCCAATACCGGTTTCTATGAGGCTGCAATCAAGATAGAGGAGAGCGCAGCAAGCCAGCTTGCACCTCAGTATGCTGTTACCAAGGACCAGCTTAAGAACATTGCAAAGGACATCATTAATTACAAAGACGGAATCAACCTGTCAGGTATAGCAGGTGCAGTGTTCAAACTTGCCCAGACATCATTTGATGCCAATGCCGTAAGGGTAGAGTGGACAGACAGCATGGGTGATCACAGCGTAACATCACAGTATGATGTAGCTGTAACAGCTATCCAGCCTTTGTCATACTCAGCCGGTCAGGGTATGGGTACTTCACGCAGACTGCCCACCATCAGCCCGCTTACCGAACTGTCTATTTCAAAGCCGACATTCACTCCTATTAATCTGAATGATATTACATTCACCATTGATGGAACACCGGCCCACATTTCTTTCGGTGATGTATCTATATCAACAACCGGAACTGTCAGTGTTGATATCTATATGCCTGACCATGTTGATGGTACGGGTCAAATCGTAAATGCAACAGTTCCTACACAATACACTGTTGACGGACTTGCTGGTGTTCTGTCTGATGTTGAGACGGCATTTAACGATAAGAAAGTTGAATGGGAAACTAGTGCAAACAATGCAATAGACAACATCATCAACCAGATAAAGACTCAGGTTGAGAATCTTGTAAAGAACCAGATTGCAGGTAAACTGAACACTGAGATGGACAAGATGCTTGAGAGCGTCAAGACATCCATCAACAACTCACTGAGCGGATACAACAGCTACTTCAGCAACATGAATTCACTCATCAGCCGCATCAACGCTGTTACCAGCCGTATCAACAGCAAGCTTGGTCTTGATGTAAATGCAGTGCTGCAGCCTGTCATCCTTTATGAGGCCAGTGACGGTTCATTCCATCCCATGAGTAATGATCCCGCTCATCCGTCAAAATTCACAGCAGCCGGTGGTGGTATAGTTCTCTATCCTACCTCTTATACTGCAGAGCTTCTTGCTCCTGCATATCAGAAGTACATTGCTGTTGTCGGCGGTCCGGATGCCGCTACCATTAATGGTGGTGAGTACTACAACACTCCTATAGACGGTAAGCGTTATGCTATTCCGTTTGCTCCTACAACACCTGGTACATACACAATCTATTACAGTGCAGTTGACTACTCAGGTGTGGTGACCGCTCAGAGATTCTATGTTACAGTGGAGTGATTACCGTGAACCTAAAATGATTATAGGACAATGAAAAGATTTAGAATACTAACAACGGCTTTACTGCTTTCAGTTTGTGCCGTGTTGCCAGCTCAGACGAATGAGGAGCCGGAGTATGATTATACATTCAATCCCCATTTCTTTATACAAGGTAATGTGGGTGGACAGTATACTCTCGGTGAGATTCCCTTCTTTGACCTGACTTATTTCAATGCTCAGTTGGGATTCGGTTATGAGTTCACACCTTCAGTAGCCTTACGTCTGTCAGTTAACGGATGGAAGAGTTTTGGCGGTATCGATGAGAACTTCACACCCGACGGCAACAGATATTCATGGAGTTGGAACTATGTATCTCCTTCTCTGGATGTAATGTTTGACCTTACCAATATGATAGGCGGATTTAACCCTGAGCGTAAGTTCAGTGCCGGTCTGCTGGCAGGTATCGGTGCAAACTTCGTTTTCAGCAACAAGGAGGCTGAGGATGCCAAGCAGGACCTTATAGCTGCATATAACACGACTGTAGATATCAGTGGTGATGTTATGGAGTATGTCGAGAACAGACGCACTCTCTACTGGCCTTTCCGTTTCGGTGGTTTTGTAGACTATCACATCAATGACAAATGGGCTGTAGGTCTTGAAATGCAGGCCAACACATTGTCAGATCAGTACAACTCCAAGAAGACCTGGAATACCGACTGGTATTTCAATGGCCTGGTAGGTTTGAAGTACTGCTTCGGTCCTACTCACAGCAAGACTCCGAAGGAGAAGATGGTTCCTGCTTCAGAGATTCCTGAGTGTCCTGAAGTTGAGCCTGAGGTAATCAAGGAGATAGTTGAGAAGCCTGTTGAGGTTGTCAAGAATACTGTCTATGAGGAAATCTACTATGACATCAACAAGGATGAGGTAAGCCGTGCTGAGATGTACAAGGTTCGTCGTATTGTTGAGTTCCTGAAGGAGAATCCTGATGCCAAGATTGAGATTTCTTCACATGCTGATGCCGCTACCGGTACTGCCGAGTACAACCAGAAGATTTCTGAGCGCCGTGCCAGCAATGTGGTCAAGCTGCTGAAGGATAACGGTATCGATGAGTCCCGTATCACCTATTCCGCACATGGTTCAAGCGAGAATATGTATAAGGGCGAGGATATGAACCTTAACCGTGTATCTATCTGTACTGTTAAATAAACATAGCGGATATCAATAATGAACTTGCCTGTTGTCTGCCTTTCCTGACAGGCATCAGGCAAGTTCTTTTTTTACTATAACTGATGAAAAGGCTTATTCTTTCAATATTTGCAGGGTTATTGTCACTCAGCGTCTGTCCCCAGATTGCCGGAGACGGCTATTACAGGGTTTCAAACCTCAAGACCGGTCGTTATGTGTACGTAACGGACAATACCGGCTCAATAAATGTGCAGGCTACCACTGCCGAGATGGGCGCCATACAACTGTGGAAAGATCATTCAAGGACCTACAGTGATCCTGCATCGGTAATATATATTGAAAAGAAAGGTACCAACTCCGGTGGTGACTATTATGACCTTCAGTCACAGGGAACGGGTACATATTCCATCATCGGTTATTATGTCTTTGCACATTATTCAAACGGATACTATCAGGTTTATGCCGAAGGCAAATACCTTTCGGATGATAACTACGGTTCGGGCCCTCAGGGATCGATGGGTACCAAACGCACTGGCGATTACAGGAGATGGATAGTATCAAAGATTGATAATAAGGACGAGTTTTTCGGCATCACTCCGTCAATTGAATCCGGTGGACGCAGATTCCATCCTTTCTTTGCAGATTTCGGCTTCCGTCCGGCATCTGATGGAATGAAAGTATGGTATATCTCCCAGATAGACAGTGATGGCGTTGTGATCAAGGAGTTTACAGGTGATGTTGTTCCGGCACGTACACCTGTTATAATTGAATGCTCTGAGACCGATCCGGCCCTGAACCGTCTTGAACTCGTGCACAACAATTCAGCCGGCCCGGCAGACAATAAGCTTAAGGGTGTATTCTTCAATAATCCCCAAAGGAGCAAGTCAAAGGATGCCAGGACTGTTTTTGATCCTGCAACGATGCGTGTACTTGGAGTCAGGGCTGATGGCTCATTAGGTTATATCCTTTCTGATGTCCAGCCGGATGCCACTACAAAAAAGCAGTATCTTACGGCTAACCAGTCTTATCTGCCGGTGGGAGAAGGAATCCCCAGTTCACTCAGGATAATGACAGAGGCAGAGTATGAAGCGTTGCTTGCCCATCGCGCCGACTCTATCGCTGCTTCAGTCCGGTTGATTGCTCCCGGAAAGACCCTTGAAAAGGTTTACCAGATTTCAGGCCGTTTTGTAGGAGAACTTACGGCAGGAGAGATAGAGATGCTGCCTGCCGGCGTCTACATAATCGGAAAACGCAAGGTGGTTATAGACCGTTGATACGGTGCTGTTATCGGGACAGCCTGTATGATACGCTAAGGTTCAAGACAGGAAAGACCTTGAACTTGCGGGCGATATCAGTGTATTTTCCTACCTGGCCAATCACGTTCTGAAGTCCGTCCATGATTTCGGTACCGTCATGTGTATAGACCTTTGGTGAACCTCCCCAGAACAATATGCCGCAGTCTGCGGCAATCTTAAGACGGTCATTCTTCTTGTCTATCAGACCGTTGTATCCGGCGCCCAGATAAGGCTTGAAAGAGTTTACTTCCATAGTGGCCTTGACCATGTTGTCCTGATCCGGCTCCATCATGTAGGGCGTTCCATCGGGGAAGTCACCTACATGCATACCCATGCGCCCTGAATTCAGGATCTTCTCATTTACTGCCGGGGGTAACTCCAATCCCAGAAATACACCGTCCAACTCGCACTCATCATTGTATTCTATATCATATACCTTGTCATAGATGTTGTTGTACATGGCTACTGACAAGAGAGTGGTCATATCCTCTGTGCGGTTGTAGGCGCGGCCTATAACAGACGGGCCGGCGTAGAAACCGGCTGTGAAACTCCAATGTCCGTTACGGAACGGAAACACGTCAACAAGCAGTTTGAAATTATGGAAGTGGGGTTCTCCTATCATGTCCACCTGCTGATCTATCTTGAATCCGGTCATCTCTTCAAGATAACCTGCCATACGGTCAAACCTGGAGCGTCCCTCTGAGTCATAGCCCGGGTCTCCGTCTTCACCTACCTGTATGCTGAAGTGCATCGGGAACTCAAAGTGGGGCATAAAATCAAATCCGGTCCTTACTGCCACATAGCTGTTTATGCGGGACCTGAGAGTTATGCCTGTTCCGGTGGTTCCGGCATTAAGGGCAAGTGAGAAATCAGGATTGAAATCAAAAGTTTTGGCAGTCATACTGCCCAGGGACAATATGGCTGCCAAAACTGTTACTGTAAGGTGTCTCATAAGGAGAATCTTAAATTACTGCTTACTTTACCAGCTCCATTCCGGCCTTGATGGCCTTCTCGTTCAGGGGCAGGTATTTCCAGTTGCGCTCCGATACGGAGTGCTTGATACCCTCCATAACGTACTCCACATCCAGGATGGGGCGAATCTTCATGAACGCTCCAAGCAGGAACATGTTGGCTACCTTGGTGGCATTGATCTTGGCTGCCTCCTCGATGGCCTTGATGGGGTAGATGGTTATGTCGGTACGAGTGGGCTTGCGGGTGATGGTGCTGGGGGTGTAGATGAGCACGCCACCGGGCTTTACCATCGGCTCGAACTTGTCCATGGACTGCTGGTTCAGTATGATTGCGGTACTGAACTTCTGCAGGATAGGAGAACTGATGCGGCTGTCGCTCAGGATAACCGTAACGTTTGCTGTGCCGCCGCGTATCTCAGGTCCGTATGACGGCATCCATGATACTTCAAGGCCTTGCATAAGGCCTGAATAAGCTATTATCTTGCCCATAGAGAGGACTCCCTGTCCTCCGAATCCGGCTATGATTATCTCTTCTGTCATGATATTGTTCCTTAATTTATCTGGGTGCGTTCATGTCCATGACCAGTTTGCCATCGACCTTGATGTCTCCCAGAGGATATTTCTTGAACATGTTCTCTACCATCCAGTCATTGGCTGCCTTGGGTGTGAGACCCCAGCCTGAGTTGCAGTTTGATACAACCTCAACGATTGATGTTCCCTTCTTGTCACGCTGGTTCTCAAAGGCCTGACGGAGTGCCTTCTTGAGCTTGCGTACGTTGGCGGGAGTATGTACCGAATGACGTGTCACGTAGCATACACCGTCCAGCTGAGCCAGCAGCGGGGTGATGTTGAGCGGGTAACCCATTGTCTTGACGTCACGTCCACGGGGGCAGGTGGTGGTCTTCATTCCCTCCAGTGTGGTGGGGGCCATCTGGCCACCGGTCATTCCGTAGATTCCGTTGTTGATGAATACTATCACGATGTTCTCACCGCGGTTGCAGGCATGCATGGTCTCACCGGTTCCGATGGCGGCAAGGTCACCGTCACCCTGATAGGTGAATACGAACTTATCGGGCTGAACGCGCTTGATGCCGGTGGCAACGGCGCAGGCACGGCCGTGAGCGGCTTCAACTACGTCGAACTTATAGAAATCATAAAGGAATACGGAGCAGCCTACCGGTGAGATTCCGATAACGTCATGCTCAATGCCCATCTCCTCGATAACCTCGGCAATGGTGCGGACAACAACACCGTGACCGCAGCCGGGGCAGAAGTTGAACTGCTTTTCGGCCATCAGACGGCTCTTCTGATAAACCAGATTCTCAGGTTTGATTATATCGTTTACTTCCATTGCCGTGCTTATTTGATATTAAAGTAATTATAGAGAGCGTTCTCAATCTCCTCGGGGGTGGGGACCATACCGCCCAGACGGCCGAAGAAGCCTACGGGCTTGCGACCCTCGACAGCCAATCGGATATCCTCGATCATCTGACCGGCGCTCAGCTCTACAGACATGAGGCCCTTGATGCGGGGGTTGTCTGCCAACTCGCGAATCTGGTCGTAGGGGAAAGGATAGAGTGAGATGGGGCGGAACAGGCCTATCTTGTGGCCCTTGGCGCGTGCCAGCTCAATGCTCTTCTGTGCTATACGGGCAATGATACCGAAAGCTACTATTACGTAGTCGGCGTCATCGCACTGAATCATCTCGTAACGAACTTCGTTCTGCTCCATCTCGCGGTATTTCTTCTGCAGACGGATGTTCACCAGCTCGTGCTCCTGCGGCAGCAGGTTCAGGGAGGTGATAAAGCGACGCTCCTTACCCTCGGGGGTGCCGTTGGTAGCCCAGTCGGGATATTCGGTCATGCGGGGACGCTGTGCGGGCAGGTAAATCTTCTCCATCATCTGACCCAGGGCTCCGTCGGCCAGGATCATGGTGGGGTTGCGGTACTTGAATGCAAGGTCAAATCCCAGGGCAATGAAATCGGCCAATTCCTGAACCGATGATGGAGCCAGTGTGAGCAGCTTGTAGTCACCGTGACCGCCGCCCTTGACAGTCTGGAAATAGTCGGCCTGGCTGGGCTGGATGGTTCCAAGTCCGGGGCCTCCGCGTGATACGTTGATAAGAAGGCAGGGAAGCTCGGCACCTGCCAGATATGATATTCCTTCTGCCATCAGACTGATACCGGGGCTTGATGATGATGTCATAACCCTGTGACCAGTTGACGCGCCGCCATAGACCATGTTGATGGCGGAAACTTCACTCTCAGCCTGGAGTACGGCCATGCCTGTGCGGGCAGTGGCATCAGTCTCCATAAGGTACTCCATTACCTCCGTCTGCGGAGTGATGGGGTAACCGTAAAAGGCATCGGCGCCGGCGCGGATAGCGGCCTCGGCAATCGCCTCATTGCCTTTCATAAGTCTCATTTCTCTCTCTTCCATAATTACTCCTCTACTTTTACCCTATAGACGGCTATTACTCCGTCAGGGCAGATAATACCACAGTTGGTGCAACCTATGCATGCTTCGGGGTTGGCCATATAGGCATAATGGTAACCCTTGCTGTTTACTGCTGTCGACATGCCCAGAACCTGTTTGTCACAGGTGTAGACACACAACTCGCAGCCTTTGCAGCGCTCATTGTCAACTGTTACGGCACCTCTGATTTTTGCCATGATAAAATTCTGTTATTATTGGTATGGTTATTGGTATAAACTATCTCGGTGAAAGATCCTGCCCTGTGGGGGCTATTTCCGTGAGGTTGATCTCAAATATCAGCGCGGAATTACCGGGTATTACACCCCTGCCGTCTGAACCATAGCCCAGGCCTGCGGGAATATGGAGTTTCCAGATATCACCGCAATGCATATGCATGACTGCAGTAGTGACACCGTCAATCATGCCGGAGACGCGGAAAGAAGTCGGAATGTTTGCCGACGGATCAAGGTCCTGAGTCTTGAATGACTGGTCAACCACCTGCCCTTCGGGATAATTGTCGGTAGGCATCAGACGTACGCGATAATTGATGCGTATGCTGTCAGTATAATGGGGGGATACGGTGTCTGTTCCCAGACTGATTACCTCGCAGTAGACATACGAACTGCTTCCCCAGCTCTTTTCCGGGTCAAGTTTGAAGGACAGGAGCCTGAACCGCTCTCCCGGGGTGAGTTTATCCGGGTTTATGTCGGCATAACCGCCGGCGATTTCTGAAATGAACCGGGTATTGCGTTCCTTCCAGTTAGCGTGGTCGTCAGTCTCCTTGGTCTCACCGCAGGAAACTGAGAACAATGTCATGATTGCTGCCGTAAACAGGAAAAAAGCGGTATTCCGTCTCATGTTCAGAGAGTCTTGAGGATGCTGGTTATTGAAACTGTATCGGAAAGGATATTGCAGAGGTCTTCAATCCTGACGCGCTGCTGTTCCATAGTGTCACGGTTACGCAGGGTTACTGTCCTGTCCTCAAGTGACTGATGATCGACAGTTACGCAGAACGGGGTGCCTATGGCATCCTGACGGCGGTAACGCTTACCTATTGAATCCTTCTCGTCATACTGGCAGTTGAAGTGGAACTTGAGGTCGTTCTGGATGCTACGTGCCAGTTCGGGCAGTCCGTCCTTCTTGACCAACGGCAGGATAGCCAGCTTGATGGGTGCCAGCGGTGCGGGCAGGTGCAGTACTGTGCGGGTCTCGCCGTTTTCCAGCTGCTGCTCCTCATATGAAGCGCACATCACGCTCAGGAACATACGGTCAACACCGATTGATGTCTCTATTACGTACGGAGTGTAGCTCTCGTTTGTCTCGGGATCAAAGTACTTGATGCTCTTGCCGCTGAACTTCTCATGCTGGGAGAGGTCAAAGTTGGTGCGGCTGTGGATACCCTCCACCTCCTTGAATCCGAACGGCATGAGGAACTCGATATCGGTAGCGGCATTGGCGTAGTGAGCCAGCTTGTCATGATCGTGGAAACGGTAGTGGTCGGCGCCGAATCCCAGGGCCTGATGCCATTTCATGCGGGTCTCCTTCCACTTGGCAAACCAGTCAAGCTCTGTACCGGGCTTGATGAAGAACTGCATCTCCATCTGCTCGAACTCACGCATACGGAATATGAACTGACGGGCCACTATCTCGTTACGGAAAGCCTTACCTATCTGGGCAATTCCGAACGGAATCTTCATGCGGCCGGTCTTCTGTACATTCAGGTAGTTTACGAATATGCCCTGTGCGGTCTCGGGACGCAGGTATATCTTCATGGCGCCGTCGGCGGTCGATCCCATCTCGGTCTGGAACATCAGGTTGAACTGACGTACATCGGTCCAGTTGCGTGTGCCGCTGATGGGGCATACGATGCCCTCATCCAGGATTATTTGCTTGAGCTCATTCAGGTCACCATCGTTCATGGCCTTCTTGTAACGCTCGTGCAGGGCGTCGCGCTTGGCCACATGCTCCAGTACGTTGGCACTGGTTGCGCGGTATTTGGCCTCATCAAATGAGTCACCGAAACGCTTGCGGGCCTTGGCTACCTCTTTCTCTATCTTTTCATCGTATTTGGCTATCTGGTCCTCAATAAGGACGTCGGCGCGGTAACGCTTCTTTGAGTCACGGTTGTCAATCAGGGGGTCATTGAATGCGTCAACATGACCGGATGCCTTCCAGATAGTGGGGTGCATGAATATTGCGGAGTCAATACCTACGATGTTGTCATGCAGCAGGACCATGCTCTGCCACCAGTAGGTCTTGATGTTGTTCTTCATCTCCACGCCCAGCTGTCCATAGTCATAGACAGCACCCAGGCCATCATAAATCTCACTTGAAGGGAATACGAAACCATACTCCTTGCAATGCGCTACAATCTTTTTGAAAACGTCTTCTTGTGCCATAATCAGCCTTTTTTCCGAAAATTTCCGCAAAGGTACTCTTTTTATTAAATAAAGAGGAATACACAATCTTAAAAAAGGTAATAATGAGCCATTTGAATGGGGAGCGTATAATTTGTAAAATTGTTGAAAAGTTGATGGTCTTCCGGGGTCAAGTTGGGGGTCCGGAATTGGGATTTGTCATCAGAAATCAGTAATTTCGCGTCCAAACACTATCCGGTGATGAGTGAAGAGACAGACATTACAGAAGATGAACTCCGCGATGCCGAAACGGTAGAGACAGACGGTTCCCCGACAGAAGAGCATTCGTCATATCATCCGGTCATGGATGATAACGGTATGGTCCGACACCAGCTTTCAGGAATGTATCAGGGCTGGTTTCTGGATTATGCTTCGTATGTTATCCTGGAACGTGCGGTGCCGCATTTCGCTGATGGACTGAAACCTGTGCAGAGACGTATCCTGCATTCCATGAAAAGGCTGGATGACGGCCGTTTCAACAAGGTGGCCAACATAGTGGGTCATACCATGCAGTTCCACCCGCACGGCGACGCTTCAATTGGTGATGCCCTGGTGCAGATGGGACAGAAGGACCTGTTGATAGAATGTCAGGGAAACTGGGGAAATATCCTTACAGGCCATAGGGCTGCCGCACCCCGATACATAGAGGCACGTCTGTCCAAGTTCGCACTTGAGACGCTTTTCAACCCTAAGACCACAGAGTGGAAACTCTCTTATGACGGCCGTAACAGGGAGCCTGTTACGCTGCCAGTCAAATTCCCTCTGCTGCTGGCTCAGGGTGCCGAAGGTATAGCCGTAGGACTCTCCTGCAAGATACTGCCGCACAATTTCAATGAACTTTGTGACGCAGCAGTGTCTTATCTCAGGAATGAGGAGTTCCATCTTTATCCCGATTTCCAGACAGGCGGTGCCATAGACGTGTCACGTTATAACGACGGAGAACGCGGCGGTATGGTGCGTATACGTGCCAAGATTACAAAAGAAGCTGACAACAAGACTCTGGTCATAAACGAGATTCCGTTCGGCGAGAACGTGATGACACTGTGTGAATCAATCGTAAAGGCGGGCGAGAAGGGCAAGATAAAAATACGCAAGGTGGAGAATCTTACTGCCGACAAGGTGGAGATACGCATATCGCTTGCACCCGGCGTGTCATCGGACAAGACAATAGACGCACTTTACGCTTTCACCAACTGTGAGGTGAGCATATCGCCCAACTGTTGCGTGATAGACGAGAACAAGCCTCATTTCCTGACGGTGAGCGACGTGCTGCGCAAATCGGTTGACAACACAAAGGAGCTGCTGCGCCGGGAACTGGAGATTGAACGTGGTGAAATCCTGGAGCAACTGCACTTTGCATCGCTAGAGAAGATATTCATTGAGGAGCGCATCTACAAGGACCGTGAGTTTGAGGAGGCTCCCACCATGGATGCCGCATGTGAGCATATTGATGACCGCCTGACTCCGTACTACCCGCAGATGATACGCGAGGTGACCAAGGATGACATCCTCCGCCTGATGGAGATTAAGATGGCCCGGATCCTTAAGTTCAACAAGGACAAGGCCGAGGAGGCTATAGCCCGGATGAAAGCCGATATAGCCCGCATAGACAAAGATCTGAGCAATATGGTGGCCGTGACGATAAAATGGTTCAATATGCTCAAGGACAAGTACGGAGCACAGTACGGGCGCAAGACCGAGATCAAGAACTTTGACACCATAGTGGCCACCAAGGTGGTTGAGGCCAACCAGAAGCTCTACATAAACCGCGCTGACGGATTCATCGGAATGGAACTCAAGAAGGATGAGTTTGTCTGCAACTGCTCTGACCTGGATGATATAATCCTGTTCTACAAGGATGGACGCTACAAGGTGGTCAAGGTTGCCGACAAGCTGTTTGTGGGCCAGAACGTGCTCTACCTTGACGTATTCAAGAAGAATGACAAGCGCACAATTTACAATGTGGTTTACCGTGACGGCCGCAACGGCGCATACTTTATAAAAAGGTTTGCCGCCACCGGCCTGACACGTGACAAGGAGTATGACCTGACTCAAGGTAAGCCGGGGTCAAAGGTGATGTATTTCTCGGCAAACCACAATGGCGAGGCGGAGGTGATCAAGGTTACGCTCAAGCCCAATCCAAAACTCAAGAAGCCTGTATTTGACAAGGATTTCAGCGAGTTGCTGATCAAGGGACGACAGTCGATGGGAAACCTGCTCACCCGCAATGAGGTGCAGCGTATCGGACTCAAATCACAGGGCAGTTCTACACTGGGCGGACGCAAGGTGTGGTTTGACAAGGATATTCTCCGACTTGATTTTGACGGACACGGTGAGTATCTTGGAGAGTTTGACAGCGATGACCTGCTGCTTGTGATCAATGCGGACGGGGAGTATTATACCACGGCTCCCGATGCCAATTGCCACTTTGATGCCGGAATCCTGCGTATAGAAAAATATGACCAGGGTAAGGTATGGACCGCAGTACTGTTTGATGCTTCCCAGAAAAACTATCTTTACCTGAAGAGATTCAATCTGGATCCGTCGGCCAAGCGCATAAATATTCTGGGCGATGAGAAAGAAAACAGGCTGATTCTCTTAACAGATACCGTCTATCCGCGTCTATTGGTTACTATGGGGGGCGCAGACAGTTTCCGTGAACCAATGGAGATTGATGCCGAACAGTTTGTGGGCATCAAGGGCGTCAGGGCGCGTGGCCGCAGGGTTACAACATTCCAGGTGGATTCCGTAACTGAACTTGAGCCGTTGCGTTTGCCTGAACCTGCTCCCGAACCGGACAAGACAGAAGAAAGTGATAATACAGGAGTTGCCGATGAAAATGATTCGGAAAACAATGACGGACAGCTCTCGCTGTTCTGACCTGCCCCTGTCAGTGGTGCTGACGGTACTTCTGACTGTTTTGCCTGTGCGGGTTTCCGGCCAACAGACAGTATGGGACCTGCCCCAATACAAGGAAACCGTCAGTTGCACGTCTGTCATGGCAGGAAATATGATTGCACGTGATACATACCTGTCGGCTTCCCGTTATGACGGATGGGCTGTGGGTTTTGAGAATGACAGATGGACGGGTTACAGACCGTACAGGCTGTTTTGTTACGGCAGGTCATATTCCACCCTGCTATTCAGTCCCATGAACAACAGGAACGGAGGAGGCAGCACTCTTGGGCTGGGCGGAGCATACCATCATGCTTTTCTATGGCCGGCAATCAGTTGCAGTATGTGCGATTTGCTGATAGGACCTGCTGTCATGACGGATTTTGATGTTTTTTACAATCAGCAGAATTCCAATAATCCTGTAAATGGTTCGGGTTACCTGGCTGGCGGGGTATGCGTTGACAATACATTCCGTTTCAGGGTGCTGCGTTATAACATGGCTTTACAGGCTTCTCTATACCTGCCATTGGCCGGTGTCGGTTTTGCTCCTGATTATGACCAGCCGTATTATTTTATGTACAAGGACTCAGAGTACGGCAGGGCGCTTCATTTTGTCACTCCTTTCAACAATAAGGCCATCACCCATCAGGTTGCGCTTGTACTGCCATTCCGCGGCAACCGGTTCAGGATTGGTTACAGCATTGATTATTACAGCAACAGGTTGGGCGGTCATTCACGCAACATAGGTAGCGGAATGCTGACAATCGGTTGCGCATTCAGATATCAGTCAAAAGAGTGGGCGCTATGAACAGTAAGACAAGAAACCGGATATTCGTGATGGCGGCAACCGCCATGATGCTCATAACCATCGGCTGTTCATGGAATGAGGAGAAAAAGGACTTGGAGTATTCAGATACGCCTCAGGGTAACTTTATGGCCCTCTGGAAGATAATGGATGAGCGTTACTGTTTCTTCGACCTTAAGAAAGAGAGACTGGGTGTAGACTGGTCCGAGGTGAGAGACCGTTATGCCGCAAGCATATCGGACGGTATGTCAGACAGGGCTCTGTTTGAAGTTCTCTGCGGTATGATAGGTGAATTGCGTGACGGGCATGTCAATCTGGTAAGTTCATATGACTACGGACGCAACTGGGCCTGGAAGACCGATTACCCGGCAAACTACTCTAAGGATATCCGGGACCGGTATCTGGGTGATGACTACATAATCGCCGGCAACGGATATTATTACCGTGTCCTTGACGACAACATAGGTTATCTGGTCGTGGAGAGTTTCGGGTCGGCAACATCAAGCGGCCGTCTGAACGTGATGTTCAACAACATGGCGCTCTGTAACGGCCTGATCATCGATATCCGCGACAACGGAGGCGGCGATCTGAGAGCGGCGGAGTTCCTGGCATCCCATTTTACGGAGAAAACCGTCACAGTGGGATACTATTGTTACAAGAACGGTCCGGGGCATAATGATTTCAGCCGGCTGTACAGGAATGAACTGAGCCCTGCCCGGTATGACCTGAGATGGATCAAGCCTGTGGTGCTGCTGACCAACCGCGGCTGTTTCAGCAGTGCCAATGATTTCGCATTTACTATGAAATCATTTGAAAACGTTACACTGATGGGCGATACTACTGGAGGCGGTGGAGGTATGCCCATGTCTTCCGAACTGCCCAACGGATGGGTGGTCAGGTTCTCTTCGGCTCCATCCTTTGATGCTGATATGAATCATGTGGAGTTCGGGATAGCGCCCGATATCCGTCTGGATATGGACGATGATGATATCAAGGCCGGGAAAGACACCTATATTGAGCGTGCCCGCAAGTTTATAAATGACAAATTGGTAAATCCTTAATAATATGAAAAGAACACGTTTGTTTCTTATTGCCGTCATGGCGGTTATGCCGATGATGGCTTTTGCCGGTAAGGCTAAAGTGCTTAAGATTGATTTCAAGAACCCCATCGCCGAGCGTAAGGCCGGCGGGTCATCTCTGGACCTTATGTCTATCGTGAACGGAACCCCCGGCTCCGTAACGCTGCTCAGTTACATAAACGCTATCGATGCTGCCGCTCAGGACAAGAACATAGGCATGATCTATATGACGCCCGAAAACGTCTCATGCGGAACAGCCCAGCTGGAGGAGCTGCGTGCCGCCCTGGAGCGTTTCCGTAAGGCAGGCAAGCCTATCGTGGCATACTGTGAGAATTTCAGCAACGGATCCTATTATCTGGCATCGGTGGCCGACAAGGTCATCCTGGACCCGGCAGCAGAGAGCATGATTACCGGCGTTGGTACCCAGATGATTTTCCTCAAGGATGTTCTGGATGCCCTGGGTGTTGATGTCCAGCTTATCCGTCACGGCAAGTACAAGGCTGCCGGAGAGATGTATACACGCAGTGAGGCCAGCCCCGAGAACCGCCTGCAGAATGAGGCCCTTGTCGGTTCAATCTGGAACACCATATCAACACAGATTGCAGCATCCCGCGGATGCACCCCGGAGCAGTTCAACCAGTGGGTTGAGAATCTGGACATGATTAATGCCACCGATTACAAGGACAAGGGGCTGGTTGACGAGACATGGTACAAGGATGAGGTTGACAAGTATCTCTGTGAGCAGAACGGAGTAAACAAGATATCGGAGGTAAGCTTTGTCAAGATAAACAAGTATGCCTCCAAGCTCAAGAAAGGCAGCCGCAAGAACAAGATTGCAGTAGTCTATGCAGACGGCGAGATTGTAATTGAAGGATCGGATGCCGATATCGTAGGCTCCAAGATGGCCAACACCCTGCGCAAGGTGCGTGAGGACAAGAAAGTCAAGGCTGTGGTGTTCCGCGTAAACTCACCAGGAGGAAGCGCTCAGGCTGCCGAGGCTATCAGGCATGAGCTGCAGCTGCTGCGTGCCGAGAAACCGGTCATTGTCAGTTTTGGTGACTATGCCGCATCGGGCGGTTACTGGATATCGGCCGAGTCAGACTACATATTCTCTGATTACAACACCCTGACAGGTTCAATTGGCGTGTTCGGACTTATTCCCAGCGTAGGCAATGCCATCCGCAAGAATCTCAAGGTCAACATAGAGACCGTAGGTACCACATCGCACAGTGATATGATGAGCGGCATGCGTAAGCTCAATGACCAGGAGGTAAAATATGTCCAGCGTCAGATAGAGAAGATATACGATGACTTTACCAGCCTGGTATCCAACGGCCGCGGAATGTCCAAGGACAGTGTCGATGCCATTGGCCAGGGCCGTGTATGGTCTGGTGCCGATGCCATGCGCATAGGTCTGGTTGACAAGCAGGGCGGCATTCAGGATGCTATTGATTATGCAGCTCAGAAAGTTGGTCTCAGCAAGGAGGATTATCGTCTGAGCATATATCCTGTTGCCAAGGATGTATCGCTCCTGCAGATGCTCTCGGGCGGTGCATCCGATGACCCGGAAGAGACACTTACCACCAGCGTGGAGTCTCAGCCTTCGCTCACAGACCTGTTCCCGGCTATTGCCCGTATGCGTGAGCTCCGCACTCCTTCCATGATGCTCCGTATGGAGAGCATGATGGAAATCAAGTAGGGCTTGGTTGGTGTCATAAAAAGAACTACTTTTGCAGCGCGTTCCTAAAGGGGACGCGTTTTGCCAGGCGGGCGTGGCGGAATTGGTAGACGCGCTAGACTTAGGATCTAGTATCTTAGATGTGTAGGTTCGAGTCCTATCGCCCGTACAAACAGAAAAGGTGGCCGTATAGCCACCTTTTCTGTTTGTATGGGCTTTGGGTAACGGCTCTTCATCAAAACTCTTTATCCAGGATGTATGGCATGCCTGATGCGGTGATGCCAGCTCCGCTGACGTTAAATTTCCTGCTGTAGGAGTTGTTGTAGAATTCTATCTCGGCCTTGCCGTTTTCATCGGCTATGACATTGGGGTTCCAGTATAGTGTGCGCCGGTAATCCACATCACCTGTCACGGCACCGTTGGGATATTCAGGTGAGTAGAACTCATGGCTGTTGCTGAACCCCTGCATCGTTGTTACACGTCTGCCCAGATTGAATCTGTCCGGATTGTCGGTCATACGGTGAACGGCCTTGAGTTTGATATCCATCAGTACCATCCTGTCTCCAAAGTTACCTGTCCTGCTGGTAAAAACGTTCTGTACGGCGCTGTACTGGTTCAGATAATTCAGGTAGTCTGGTGCATAATCTCCTATTTCAGACTTGTTCTTAAGGTCATCAAACACCAATATGCTCTCAATATCCTGAGTATCTATTTTCCACGGTTTGGAATATTTACCGCTTGTATAGAATCCTCTGTCATCATGCACGTAACAGAGCACTAGGTTACCGTTGATCCTGAAATTATTGTCTTCCACATAGATATAGTTCTTATTGGGATCATAATTAAGAATGGATTCACTCATAATCTTGTTGAAGTAATAAGTACTCATGTATGTTAAATTTTCATCTTTGTGGCTATAGTGCTCATAGTCATATCTGTAATCCAGATAGTTGGTGTAATTGAAAAGGTGTTCATCACTGTATAAATAATCCAATGCAGCGCTCAAATCAATAGGTGTTTGTACTGAATAACCCTTATCAATCAGATAACCGGACAGATCTGTCGAATGGTTACCCAGATCAAGTTCCTTATCAACATCCTTTTCAACATCAAAAGACTTGAATGTGAAATAGTCCACATACTTGCGGTTTCCGTCAATGCGTATCGTGGGCAGTACAAGCCCCTCGGACTCATTAATGATTGCGGGATAATCCTTAAGCGTGCCACCTTGGGCTTTATCCTGGGCGTCTGCTATGGGGCTTTTGACTGACCAACCCGGCTGAAGCTCCTGCCTGCTGAATGCCCTTGCCTCTGGCAGCATAGCTCTGTCCAGACGTATCTTGGCTTCAGGCTCATTCCGGTTCCTGGCCTTGGTAAGGCGCATGGTCAGGTCTGCCTTGCCGTAGAAATCATTCATGTCAAACCCAAAGTAACCGTTCTTGTCAGTTACAAACTGTCCATATTCAACAGTCTCACCATCACGGGGTGATATTGCAACATACACCTTGACATCATCCATGGCGCGGTCCCTTGTAATGCGGTTGGTCATTATCATTCCGTTAAGACTCAGACTGGTCTCCATCCTGCGCTTCTCTGTGAACACCTTGTTATCTGTCATGTACTCCCAGTCATAGCGTTCCCAACCTTGTACCATACAGAGCAGGTCCAGATCCTTGAGATGCTGTTTGTCGGCAGACTCAAAATAGTATGAAGGATTATGTATGAATCCCTTCAGGTCTGATGTGAGCAGGAAATCAGTAAGCAGGTTGTCTGCGTACTGTGTACCATAATCAGATGCATCGCGCACTGAAACGCAGAAACGGTCATGCAGCGGTTTTCCGTTCTTGTCCTTCAGTTGGAAAGAAAGACGCATCTTCCCGAATGAATCATAATGACGCTTATCGGTCTTGACATCAATTGTGGGCGGTACATACTTAAGGTTGCCGTTATATACACTACGTGCCGAAAGTACCTCGCCCCTGTCAGTAAACAGTACGATACGGCATACACCAGCCGGCCATTCTTTGGTGTCAATTGATAACCTGTACTCATTACCGTCCATATTCAGCTCATTGAACGCCACTAACTCACCCCTGCAGGTAACGGTGACTCCTATTGTCTGCTCCCTCCTTGACTGAGAACGGTTTATATCAAGCGTAAGATTGTTTTTGCGGTCATCCATATCGGCCTTCATTACATAACCGCTACCCTTGGCCAATGGCAGTGCTGAGGAGTATTTCCTGCCGTTAAACTCAAACGTAGCATCTGTACGTCTCCTGCCTGGTATTATATCAAATGATCCCATTCCTTCATGACCGCTTTCGGCTACTATCTTCTGGCCGTCATCAGTCACTATCGAAAGCTTGCCCTGCAATCCGGCTCCATTGCCGTCAACGGCCTTGAATGCAACCCGGCTAGGCAATCCGCTTACAAGATTGCCGCCTTCAGGGTAGAATGTAACATTCACATCACGCAGTTTCTCCATGTCGGGGCGCTCCTGCCCATATCTGTCCGGGTCCGATACTATGGTGGGATTGCTGAAATCGCCCTCCTGATCCGGAGTCTGATACACCGGCAGCACACGTGAGAATATAATGTCCGGTTCAAAATTCAGCATGTACTGCGTGTATGCCCTGACCTCATAATAACCACTGGGATACGGACGTACGCCGCGCAGTTGGCGCGCCTGCCCGGTAGCATAGTCTACAAGCTGTATGCGGCCGTCTGCCTGTCCGGCTACTATCTTAAGTTTCTGCTGCTGTAGCAGCACACCGCTTGGGGATAGCAGATCCACATACAGCACACCGGACTCGGACCTGCCCAGGTTTGATGATTTGACCACGAAAGCCTTAAACCAGATGTCATCACCCTGATAATAGGATGTGTTGTCAAACTGTAGATATACCTTCTCCTGAGGAAACAGCTCATTGAATTGGTGGATGTTTCCGGCAAAACGCATAAGCGATTCATTATCGGCCATTGTCCTACCTTCTGAAAACAGTGCCGCACATACAATAAAAAGAACCAATCTTCTCATAAGCCAAGCAGTTAATTTTGTCACAAAAGTAGGTGAAATATGTCATACAATGGCGGTGGAGCTTGGGACAAAATCGGGACAAATGGCCGGAACGGGTGGCATCTTAATAACCGTAAGCGGCACAGGAACTTACTTTTTTACTATTTTTGCGGTAATATGACAATTGAGGAGATTTACAGCAGGTTAAGTGAGTGTGCCGGAGTTACTACCGACAGCCGCAAGTGCGGGCCGGGACTGATGTTCTTTGCTCTTAAGGGTGAGCGTTTTGACGGCAATGAGTTTGTGCGCGGAGCGTTGGAGCAGGGCTGTCCGTATGCCGTTATGGATAATGCCGGCCTTTATGATGCGGCCGATGGGCGTATGATACTGGTGGATAATGTGCTGTTAACCCTGCAACAGGTAGCCGCTTTGCATAGGCGCCGGTTAGGGACGCCTGTTATAGGCATTACCGGAACCAACGGTAAGACCACCACCAAGGAACTTACCAATGCCGTGATGGGCACAACTTACAATGTGCTCTGTACTCAAGGTAATCTTAATAACTCAATAGGCGTTCCGCTTACGGTCCTGGGACTTAAGCCGGAGCATCAGTATGCCATTGTGGAGATGGGGGCAAGCCATCCCGGTGATATAAGGGAACTTGTAGAGGTCAGCCAGCCTGACTACGGACTGATTACCAATGTGGGTAAGGCCCATCTTCTGGGATTCGGGTCATTTGAGGGCGTAAAGCGTACCAAGGGTGAACTCTATGACTGGCTGCGTGAGCATAAAGGGACGGCTTTCGTAAACCGTGACAATGAACACTTGCAGCAGATGTGCCAGGGGCTGCCAATGATTGAGTACGGTAAACCCGGGCAGGTCGGACTGCTGGTTGAGGGCGATGTGCTGGAGTGTAACCCGTTTGTAAAGTTCCGCTGGCGCAGAGGCAACGGGCAGTGGCATACGGTCCAGACCAACCTGATAGGGGCTTATAATGTTGACAATGCACTGGCCGCAATAACCGTAGGTCTGCATTTCGGGGTTTCCGAGGCTGATGCATCGGCCGCCGTTGCCGGATACAAGCCTCAGAACAACCGCTCACAGCTTACTGAGACAGGGCGCAATCATCTGGTAGTGGATGCATATAACGCCAATCCCACCAGCATGGCCGCAGCAATTGATAATTTCAGCATGATCCAGGCACCGGACAAGATGCTGATTCTGGGTGATATGCGTGAACTGGGCGATGTGTCGCAGGCCGAGCATACCAACATCGTGGATATGCTCAAGCGCAAGGGATTCACTCAGGTTTGGCTTGTGGGCAGTGAGTTCGGGAAAGCCGCCCAGGGGGCTGGATTCAGACTATTCCCGGATGTGGAGGCTGTAAACGTGGCGCTGGGTAAAGAGCCCGTGGTAGGAAAGACTATCCTGATAAAGGGCTCCAACAGTATAGGATTAACCAAAACAATAATCAATTTATAATTATGAAGAAACTGGCAGTTCTTTTTGCATGTGTTATGTTGTGCGGTGTTATGTCCGCACAGTTGAAAGTCTCCGTTATGGGTGACTCTTACTCTACATTCACGGGTTCCATGCCCCGGTATTATGACACATTCTATCCCAACCAGTTCTGCGGTGTTACAGAGCAGAGCCAGCAGTGGTGGGCTCAGGTAATCGAGAAGAACGGATGGGTGCTTGAAAAGAATGACTCATGGTCAGGCAGTACGGTTTGCTGCCGCGGTTATAATCATGACGATTACTCTGACCGCGCATTCGTGACCCGCCTGAACTGCATCGGCGCTCCCGATATCCTGTTCATATTCGGCGGAACCAATGATGACTGGACACACGAGCCTTTTGGTGACTACAAGTACTCCGGCTGGACCAAGGAGGACCTCTATTTCTACCGTCCGGCATTTGCGTATCTGCTTGACAACCTTAAGAAACTCTATCCCAAGATGAAGATATACTCACTCCTGAATGACGGAATGAGTGAGAATCTGGGTGAGTCAATGAGGGAGATATGCAAGCACTACGGTGTGCCTGTAATTGCTGTCGATGGCATCGAGAAGCGCATGAACCATCCTACCGCCGCCGGCATGACCAAGATTGCCGAGCAGGTACAGGCTTTCCTGGACGCTGAGAAGAAGTGATATGGCCAGAATCATGGGAATCATAAACGTGACTCCTGACTCATTCTGGAGCGGGTCACGAGTGCAGGATAAGACCACTCTTGTGGAGCGTGTCCGGCAGATGATTTCCCAGGGGGCCGATGCCATAGACGTGGGCGGCTGCTCCACACGTCCCGGTGCCGTGCAGGCATCGGCCGATGAGGAGATGGAGCGCCTGGAGTGGGGGCTTAATGCTATAAGGACGGAGTTTCCGGATATACTGTTGTCGGTTGACACCTACCGCCCGGATATTGCTGAGCGCTGTGTCAGAGAGTGGAACGTGAATATCATAAATGATGTTTACGGAGGCAACGAAGATATGTATAAGGTGGTGGCAGATACAGGAGTGCAGTATGTGCTTATGTGGTCTGAAACCATAAAAGAGGATCCCGTAAGTGAGATGATGTCATTCTTTAGGCATAAGCTGATTGCGATGGAGTCGGCCGGCGTGGATGTAAACCGTCAGGTGATTCTTGACCCCGGATACGGATTCGGTAAGACTCTTGAGCAGAACTACACCATACTGGCTCATCAGGCTGAGCTGCGTAAGCTGGGGCATCCGGTATTATCGGCACTCTCACGCAAGTCTATGGCCTGGAAACTTCTGGAGATAACCCCTGAAGAGGCTCTTCCCGCTACTGTTTCAATGAATACGATAGCTCTTCTGAACGGTGCCGACTGGATACGCGTGCACGATGTCCGCGAAGCAGTCCAGACCATCAGGATAGTGCAGGCATTAAAAGAAAATAAATAGCCAAGGCCAAAGCCAAAGCCAACGCCAAAGTTCAAAATTATGGTAGACTATTTTGTATCATTCGGTATAAAAGACATAATAGACGTATTGTGCGTATCGCTGCTACTGTTCTATCTCTACAGACTGATGAAAAGGACAGGTTCACTCAATATGTTCATCGGCATACTGGTGTTCATATTTGTGTGGATGATAGTATCCCAGGTCCTTAAGATGCAGTTGTTGGGTGCCATACTGGACAAGTTGGTCGATGTGGGCGTGATAGCGCTGATTGTGCTTTTTGCCGATGATATCCGCCATTTCTTCAGGGACATCGGCACGTCGACCCGTACCCGCAAGCTGTTCCATTGGCTGGTCAGAAGGCGCAGTGCCAATAACGATGCCGCTAAATGGGAGCCCGTGGTCAAGGCCTGCGACAGCATGAGCCACCATAAGGAGGGCGCATTGATAGTGATTGGGCAGAATGATGAACTGCACGATGTGATAGCCACCGGTGAGACTGTCAACGCCAATGTCAACCAACTGCTCATTGAGAACATTTTCTTCAAGAACAGCCCTCTCCATGACGGAGCCATGATCATTGTGAGCGACAGAATAGAGTCGGCAGCATGCATATTGCCTCTGTCGCAGTCAGAAGAGCTGCCCAAGGCTTTCGGACTACGTCACCGCTCGGCAATGGGTATTGCCGAGAAGACCAATGCTGTAGCGGTGGTGGTATCGGAGGAGACAGGACAGATAACGGTTTTCTATAAGGGTTCTTTCCAGAGGAACTTGACTGCGGAGCAACTGACACAGTTCCTGGTGGAGAATGTCAGATAGAGTATTGTCTTATGTGTCAAACTGTCAGCCGGGGTGACATAATCGGCCCCGGTTGCGGTTTGGCACATTTTTGGCTCTATACCATGTGCCCGATGAGGGACTTTTAGACAGAAAGACAAATAACTTAAAACATAAGATTATGAACATTAAACCGTTAGCAGACAGAGTTCTGATTCTTCCGGCAGTAGCCGAGGAGAAGACCATCGGTGGAATCATTATCCCCGATACAGCCAAGGAGAAACCCCTTAAGGGTGAGGTAATTGCAGTAGGAAACGGCACCAAGGATGATGCAATGGTTCTCAAGAAGGGTGACCAGGTACTGTATGGCAAATATTCAGGCACCGAGCTTGAAGTTGAGGGTGAGAAATACTTGATTATGCGTCAGAGCGACGTTCTGGCAGTGGTTGAAAAATAATAAGGAGATACAATTATGGCAGCAAAAGAGATACTTTTCAATACAGATGCCCGTGACCTTATGCGTCAGGGTGTTGACGAGCTTGCAAATGCAGTCAAGGTTACACTTGGACCTAAGGGCCGCAACGTTATCATAGAGAAGAAGTTCGGTGCTCCCCAGATCACCAAGGACGGCGTTACCGTAGCCAAGGAGATTGAGCTGGCCGATTCATTCAAGAACACAGGCGCTCAGCTGGTAAAGAGCGTTGCCTCCAAGACCGGTGAGGATGCAGGTGACGGTACAACAACCGCTACCGTTCTGGCTCAGAGCATCGTGAACGTAGGTCTTAAGAATGTTACCGCCGGTGCCAATCCTATGGACCTTAAGCGCGGTATTGACAAGGCCGTTGCAGCTGTTGTTGAGAACATCAAGAAGCAGTCAAAGGCTGTTGGTGACAACTTTGACAAGATTGAGCAGGTTGCCACTATCTCTGCAAACAATGATGCCGAGATCGGTAAGCACATTGCCGAGGCCATGCAGAAGGTTTCAAAGGATGGTGTTATCACCATCGAGGAGGCCAAGGGTCGTGACACATACATCGACGTTGTCGAGGGTATGCAGTTTGACCGCGGTTACCTGTCATCATACTTTGTAACCGATACCGAGAAGATGAACTGCGTTATGGAGAATCCTCTGATTCTTATCCATGACAAGAAGATATCAAACCTGAAGGACCTGCTTCCTATCCTGGAGCCCGCAGTACAGAGCGGCCGTCCTCTGCTTATCATTGCCGAGGATGTTGACTCTGAGGCCCTGACCACTCTGGTTGTGAACCGTCTGCGTTCAGGTCTTAAGATCTGCGCCGTTAAGGCACCGGGATTCGGCGACCGCCGCAAGGAGATGCTTGAGGATATCGCCGTACTGACAGGCGGATTCGTAATCAGCGAGGAGCGTGGCGTAAAGCTGGAGCAGGCTACAATGGATATGCTTGGCACAGCCGAGAAGATTACCATCACCAAGGACAACACCACTATCGTTAACGGTAAGGGTGAGAAGGCCAAGATTGCTGACCGCGTAGCTCAGATCAAGGCTCAGATCAAGACCACCACAAGTGACTATGACAAGGAGAAACTCCAGGAGCGTCTTGCCAAACTGTCAGGCGGTGTTGCAGTAATCAAGGTGGGTGCTCCCAGTGAGACTGAGATGAAGGAGAAGAAGGACCGCGTTGACGATGCTCTGTGCGCTACCCGTGCCGCAATCGAGGAGGGTATCGTAGCAGGTGGCGGTGTAGCTTACATCCGTGCCATCAGCGCCCTTGACAAGCTTAAGGGTGACAATGCCGATGAGCAGACCGGTATCCAGATTATCCGTCGCGCCATCGAGGAGCCTCTGCGTCAGATTGTGTTCAACGCTGGTAAGGAGGGCTCTGTAGTAGTTCAGAAGGTTCTGGAGGGCAAGGGTGACTTTGGTTACAACGCCCGCTATGACCGCTATGAGGATCTGGTAAAGGCCGGTGTGGTTGATCCCGCCAAGGTTACACGTGTGGCTCTTGAGAACGCCGCCTCTATTGCAGGTATGTTCCTGACAACCGAGTGCGTAATCGTAGAGAAGAAGGAAGATAAACCTATGCCTGCCATGAATCCCGGAATGGGCGGCATGGACGGCATGATGTAATCCTATCAGATAATTGAAAAAAGGTGCGCGATGATTATTCGCGCGCCTTTTTTGTGTACCTTTGTGACTATGATACGATTAGCGATACTGGCATCGGCCAATGGTACAAACGCGCAGGCTATCATTGAGGCTGTGCGTGCGGGTAGGTTGGATGCCGATGTAAAGGTGGTGCTCACCAATAAGGAGGATGCGGGGGTGATAGAGCGCGCCCGCAGGCTGGGAGTACCCGTGGAGATAATACCATCCAAGGGACACAGGAACCGTGCGGAGTATGATGCTCTTGTGGTTGATGCCCTTAAGAAATATGATGTTGATACCATTGCTTTGGCCGGTTGGATGAGGATACTGAGTGAGGTATTCGTGAATGCTTATGAAGGACGTATCCTTAATTTGCATCCGGCTTTGCTTCCCAGTTTTAAGGGAGCTACGGCAATAGTTGATGCATACGAGCATGGAGTGAGGATAACCGGGTGCTCGGTACATCTGGTTACTCCGGAACTTGATGCGGGTCCGGTGATAATTCAGGCTGGTGTGCCGGTAAACGGTACCGTCGATGAACTTGAGTCGCAGATTCACCGCATGGAGCACCGCATTTTCCCGCAGGCACTGCAGTGGTTCTCAGAGGGCCGTATCAGCACTGAGGGACATAAGGTTATAGTGGCTCCCGCTGCCGGTCCGGTAAAAAAGATTGATTACATAGAGGGTTGCCTGGTATCACCGGCACTCGAAGAAAAAATTTAAGGCTTATGAGTAGAGAAGACACCCCCACGGCTCATATCGCAGCGCAGTATGATGATATAGCCAAGACTGTGATAATGTGCGGAGACCCGCTCCGTGCCAAGTTTATTGCCGAGAAGTATCTGGACAGTCCCAAACTCTTTAATGAGGTTCGCGGAATGCTGGGTTATACCGGACTGTACAAAGGTAAGCGCGTATCGGTTATGGGTCACGGAATGGGTATCCCATCAATAGGTATCTACTCTTACGAGCTGTTCAACTTCTTTGATGTGGAGAACATCATCAGGGTAGGTACGGCAGGTGCATTGACTGCAGACATGAAGATAGGCGATATGCTGTTTGCGCAGGCTGCCTGCACGGATTCTGATTACGGACATCAGTACGGATTCCCTGCCAGGTTTGCGCCGATAGCCGATTTCGGTCTGCTGGAGAGTGCCGCACGTGTGGCCCGTGAGAACGGATTCCCATTCCAGGTGGGTAACATTTACAGTGCCGATGTGTTCTACGATGAGTCCGACAAGCAGATGAAATGGGGCAAGTTCGGAGTGAAGGCAGTCGAGATGGAATCGGCTGGACTCTATATCAACGCTGCCGCATCGGGCAAGAAGGCGCTGACCATATGCACCATATCGGACCAGCTGGTTCACCGCAAGTATGCATCGACCGAGGAGCGTCGCAGCAGCTTTACCAACATGATGAAGGTGGCACTTGAGATAGCATAAATCCTATGAAAGAGATTCTGCAGCGCATAGAAGACGCTTTGGGCGGCCGGTATGCTGCGGCAGAGCTTGAAACCATAAAGAAGGCACTGTGTCTGGAGTATCTGGGCATCAGTGCCGTCTCTTTTTATACCAAAGAAAAACTGTCTGCTGATACGGAAAAGCTGGATAGGGCTTTGCATCGTTTGGCTAAAGGCGAGCCTTTACAGTATGTGATTGGTTCAACACCTTTCTGCGGCCTTACTTTCAGGGTTGACGGGCGGGTGCTGATACCGCGTCCCGAGACAGCCGAGCTTGTAGATTGGGTTGCAGGGGATGCTGCTCCCGGCGGTTCTCTGCTGGACGTGGGTACCGGCAGCGGATGCATAGCCATAAGTCTGGCTCACCGTCTTCCCGGCTGGAAAGTGCAGGGGTGGGATATCAGCGAGGGCGCTCTTGAAGTGGCACGTGATAACAATACTCTTAATGGTACTGAGGTCGAGTTTAGAAAGGTTGATATCCTTAAGGCTGAACCGGATTGCAGGTTCGATGTGATTGTGAGCAACCCTCCTTATGTTATGGAGTCCGAGAAGGCTCAGATGGAGGATACGGTGCTGGATTATGAGCCTCACTTGGCTCTGTTCGTGTCCGATAATGATCCGCTTCTGTTTTATCGGGCAATAGCGGAGTTTGGAAACAAAGCCCTTGTTACGGGCGGCAAACTGTTTTTTGAAATCAACCCGCTGGAGGCATCGGCCTTAAAGGAGATGCTGGAAAAAGCGGGATACCATAATATTGAATTGCGTAAGGATATTTTTGGAAAACAACGAATGATAAAAGCTTTACTATGACTGAATCTGAAGGAAAGACACTGGCCGAGCGATACTGCTCGGGAGCGGAGCACTGCTGCCTTGAGGTGCGTCAGATGCTAGAGCGCCGTAAGGCGGAGAGCGCTGATATTGAGCGCATAATCAAGTATCTGATTAAGGAGGGGTACATTGATGAGTCCCGATATGCCGCTGCGTTTGTGCATGACAAGGTGCGGTTTGCCAAGTGGGGACGGGCCAAGATTGCGCAGGCTCTCTGGCAGAAACGTATCCCTGCCGGTGTGGCCGATGAGGCATTGGCCTCTATCGATGAGGATGAGTACGTGGCTGCCCTTAAGGATGTTGTTGCCTCACGTTACCGCCAGACCAAGGGTGCCACTGAGTATGAGCGAAAAATCAAGACCATGAAATCTGTCTGCAGTCGAGGATACGAGCCTGCCCTTGTGCACCGGGTTCTAAGCATGTCCGATACTCCCGACATTGACTGTTAAACTATGGATGAGGATGTTTGCCGTTTTCACAGGCCGGGGCTTGTGAGAATGCTGTTTGAGTTTGTGTTCCCGCGCTACTGCAAGGTGTGCGGGCGCAGGCTGGATCCGTCCGAGGAGCAGCTCTGCATTTCGTGCTATCTGGGTATGCCAAGGCTGGAGTATGATATGAACCTTATCAATCCTACGGAACGGATGCTTCTGGCCGAAAGGAGTCTGGTCAGGGCTTCGTCCATGTTTATTTATGACAAGGACAGTGAGTACAGCAATATCCTGTTCCATCTTAAGTACTGGCATCACCCCAGGGTGGGACAGTGGCTGGGGGCTATCGGGGCTAAGGAACTTATGGATAAGGGGTTCTTTGCGGGTGTAGATTGTATTGTACCTATGCCAATTACCTACTGGAAGGAGATTAAACGAGGGTATAACCAGTGTTCCTACATTGCTAAGGGAATTAGGCAGGCTACGGGGCTTCACATTGTCAATAATGCGGTAAAGTGTGTCAGGGCTCATTCCAAGCAGGCTGGACTGGGCAAGTACCAACGGTGGAATAATGCTCAGGATTTGTTTCAAGTTACTGATCCCTCACTGCTGGCGGGGAAACATGTGCTGGTGGTTGATGACGTGATTACCACCGGTGCTACCTTATGCTCTCTTATTGATGTTATGGAGGCTGGGATTCCTGATTTGAAAGTTAGTGTTTTTACGCTGGCTGTTGCAGATTAATTGGGGAGCGCATTCCGGATTACTTTTTGGGGGGTATTGACGTAAAAACTACGCCTCGCCGTACCTTCAGTTCGGGGACACAACGCTCCGAGGCTACTCCGCCTCCCTTCCGGACCCTAAACGCCGAACGCCTCCGTCTTAGTCCCCTACGGGGCCTAACCGTCGTTAAACGAAGCGGCGTTCTTAACGGGATCCTCCAGGGGGCTCCGCTTACGCCTCTCCACGATGGTCCCCGAACTGAAGGTTCGGCTCCTGCAAACTGAAGCATTATCATATTTTGCTATCTTTGCAGGCGCAAATGGAAGAGAACGTAAAACATATTAAGATAAGCGAGTTTAATTATCCGCTTCCGGATGAGCGGATTGCTAAATTTCCTTTGGCTGAGAGGGACAGTTCAAAGCTGTTGGTGTACAGGCAGGGGGTGGTTAGTGAGGATGTTTTCCGTAATCTTCCTCTGTATCTGCCGGCGGGGGATATGATGGTGTTTAATAACACTAAGGTGATTCAGGCGCGGCTTCATTTCCGCAAGGAGGCTACGGGTGGGCCTAAATCTACCGGGGCTTTGATTGAGATTTTCCTTTTGGAGCCGGCTGATCCGTCGGACTATCAGGTTATGTTCACTCAGACTGAGCGGTGCTCCTGGTACTGCCTGGTGGGCAATCTTAAGAGGTGGAAGGAGGATACTCCCGTACTGCGCAATACGGTTCAGATAGGCGATAAGACAATAACTCTGGAGGCACGTCGCGGTCCTCTGCATGGAACCAGTCACAGAATTGACTTCTGTTGGGACGGTGGTGTGAGTTGGGCGGAACTGCTGGAGGCTGTGGGTGAGATTCCTATTCCTCCTTACTTGAATAGGGAGTCACAGGAGAGCGATAAGACTACTTATCAGACGGTTTATTCCAAGATAAAGGGTAGCGTTGCGGCTCCTACTGCGGGGCTTCATTTTACTGAGCGGGTGCTCCGGGATCTGGATGCTCATGGGATTGACCGTGAGGAACTGACTCTGCATGTGGGTGCGGGTACTTTCCGTCCGGTCAAATCAGAGGAGATAAGCGGGCATGAAATGCATACCGAGTTCATTGCCGTAAAGCGCTCCACCATTGAGAAGTTGATTGCTCATGGCGGCCAGACCATTGCAGTTGGTACCACTTCGGTCCGCACTCTGGAGAGCCTCTACTATATTGGTGTCTATCTGAGTACCCATCCTGATGCCACTGAGGATGATATGCATGTCAAGCAGTGGACTCCTTATGAGACAAATCCTACGATGACATCGGTACAGACTCTTCAATACATATTGGATTATCTGGACCGTCATCATCTGGAAGTGCTCAAGACAAGCACTCAAATCATAATTGCGCCAGGTTACAGGTACCACATCGTAAAGATGATGGTTACCAATTTCCACCAGCCGCAGAGTACTCTGTTGCTGCTTGTATCGGCCTTTGTAAACGGCGACTGGAAAAAAATATACCGCTACGCTTTGGACCACAACTTCCGATTCCTCAGTTATGGCGACTCCTCGCTGCTCATTCCTTAGCTCCGGCCTACATATCACTTTGAAAATGAATTGTTTGCAGGGCTTTGGGGTAAAGTAACTGCTGATGCAATTAGGAGACGGAAGTACAGGTTTTGTAAAAGAAATCCTGGCAATTATTCTCTTTTTTGCTTATTATCCCGCTCTAAACGTACGGCAAACGGCATTTGTCCCATTTTTTTCCCACACTTCACCGCCTTTTTATGGCATATTGCACCTACTTTTATGACAAAAAGTAGACAATATGTTATGCCGATTAAAAGAAGGATAATAAAAGAATAACTGATAAACAAAAAAATGAGTATATGAAAAAAATAAGTGCAATCTTCATTTCTATTTTTCTTCTTTCCTGCAATAACGAAAATACAGATATTGCAGAAACCCGCAGTGATGACTTGAGAGTAAACGGAGTAAGTACAACAGCTTTCACAGCCACTATTTCCGGCGTTTTTGATAATATCTCCAAAATAGATATTGCCTTAGGAAAGAATGGTATTTTGTATTGCCCCAAAACAGATAAGGCAGAATCTATATTCAAATCATGGCTTGAAGGCAATGATTCGCCAGAGTGCTCAATTTATATAAATAAAGACGGTCTAAATGGTGAATCATTTAATGCAACGATAGAATCTCTTTACCCCGGAACAGATTATTGTTGTTGTTTATTTTCACAAGGGCAAAGTTCCGATAAACGCCAAATCAGTTCTGTGATAACTTTTACTACCAGCATTTTTAACCCGGAGTTCAAAGAATTAATTATTGAAAACATTCATTATATTGATGCTTCGGTTCGAGGTAGTATTATGATGAATGAAGCAGACTTGTCAAATTGTACCATTGGGATCTTGATGAATGAAAGTGCCGAAGAAGAGATTAATGGAATGTCTGTTATTACAGAAATAGATAATAAGTATGGTAACAATTTCAGCATTGTTGTCCGGGGCATCAAGCCAGACAAGACTTATTATTGCCGTTCATTTGTAAAATACATTGAGGCAGATGGTATTGAGACTTATTTATACGGGCCTGAGAAGTATTTTTCGACACTACTATCCGAAAATTTGTATGTAGATCTAGGTCTACCCAGTGGAATAAAATGGGCTAAATGCGATCTTGGAGAATGGGAATACAACAACGATTACCAATCGGATGATTTGTTTTTCAGATGGGGCTCAGTTGTACCATCAAAAAGATATGATGCCAATAAGAATAATTATGAATATTGGAATAAAACATCAAACAATTATGTTGAAATCGGACAAGAAATCAGTAATACAAAGTATGATGTTGTAAAAGTAATGATGGGCGGAAAATGGCGTATGCCAAAGAAAGAAGATGTGGAAGAGTTGGCTGAAATATGCAATGTGAAATCTTTTGCAGAAGTTGAATATAATTTGTATGACCATACTAAAGATCAGTTGATAAAAGATTGGTGTTATGAGGGTATTATCATAGGCCCCAATAATAACAGGATAAAGATGAGCTCCAATTATATGTATTGGACAGGAACAGCCGATGAAGAACAACCTCCATTCGATTATTGCTTTTATCCTATAAGAGATGAGAACTCACACAGTGAAGTGGGGAATATCACGTTGGGGACAATATTCAGAAAGAGAGAAGAACCACATCGTATCCGTCCTGTCTGGGATCCCAACTTGTAATATTATCAGTATCTGTATATTTTAAATGAATAAACTGGATGGGGTTAAGGATAAAAATAATTATTATTTCAATACTATTTCCTCTTTCAATAAGCCCACAGTCTTATGTAGATATAGAGAATGGACATGAATGTGTTGATTTGGGACTCAGTGTTAAATGGGCTACTTGTAATGTCGGCGCTAAAAAACCCCACGAGCGTGGCATTTACTATGCTTGGGGAGAGACCAAAGAAAAATATTTTTATTTTACATGGAAGAGTTATAAATTTTGGCAAGATGGTAATAATGCTGATGATGTGAAGTTTACAAAATACAATACAGACAGCTTAAGAGGTCGGGTTGATAATTACAATTATTTAAAACCAGAAGATGATGTTGCACATGTGGATTGGGGTGGCGCATGGCGCATTCCTTCATTTACAGAAATACAAGAACTGATAGAAAATTGTACTTGGGAATGGACAACGCTGAAGCGTGTAAAAGGATTCAAGGTTTCCAGTAAAATATCTGGATACACGGATCGTTTCATTTTCTTGCCTGCTGGTGGATTCCGTACTGGCAATAAGATATATGGAGAAGGTTATTGCGGATGTTACTGGACTTGCAATCTTGATTTAAGAGGTTGTTACGGAGCATATAGTCTGATTTTCCCTTTAAGTGTAGCAAGTTCCTATCAAGGAGACCGCTCCTATGGTCAATCTGTCCGTCCTGTATGGGACCCTAAAATGTGACACAAGAGCAATGAGTCTTGATGTTTATAGGAAACTATTCAACTACCTATAAATATATTTATTTAATTTGTATACAAAAACGTCATAGTTATGAGGGTCAGCAGAGGATTCTTTGTCATTTTGAACATATTATGGGTTTTGATCCTTTTTTCATGCAGTAATTACCAAAGTGACCTGAAAGAGGTTGAAAAGTTGATGGTAACAGATCCACAAACTGCTGATTCAGTCCTTATGTCCCTTCCGATGCCAAAAACCCAGCGTGACAACGCACTGTATGCCATACTTAAGACTCAGATTGATTATGAATTGGGAAGGCCATTCTCGTCAGACAGCCTTATAATAACCGCCACAGACTATTATGGTTCCAGACGCAAGAGTTATCACGCAGCCTTGGCATGGTACTCACAAGGGTGCGTGTATTCCAGAATGAAAAACAATCATGCTGCCATCTACGCATACCTCAAGGCTAAAGACCTCTTCCCGGATACGCTTGTCAGATACTATGCGCTGACTGAGAAGAACCTTGGTAGCCGCTATTACGAAAAAAAGATGTATGACTGTGCCTATGATGAATTCTACAAATGCAGGATCAATGCTGACAGAATTCAGGATTCATCGTTGTCACATTATGCAAGTGTTTTCTCTGTATTGTCCAGAATTCAGGATCCGAATATACAGAATACGGACAATCAGATGTCACAGTTCTCCTTTATCCTTAATGAAGTATCTGAAGCTGAAAATACTAGAACAGACACTCTTTTTAAAATCCCAAGATATAATACTTCATCATTTGAGAATCAAAGCGATACTACGTTCCGGGTAGTTACCATAAGAAGTTTGTTACAAGGAGACAGTCAGAGTCATCAGATACCACCGGGAGCTTACAACAATATGAAAGCCACCTCGTTTTATTATTCAGAAGATTTTGATTCCGCTTATATATACTTCAAAAAATCAATCCCCGACATATCAGATGCCAACGCCAGGATAATAATATATGATAGATTGGCAGAGATTTCGGCTAAAAAAGGCAATGCCGCCGAAGTCCTTATATGGCATCAGCGATACTCTGAACTGCGAGATTCAATCGAGATGGTTAAGCAGTCTGATTCCAGGGAGATAATGGATTTGCAGTACCTGCACAAAGAAGAACTTAAGGAGGAGAAAATGCAGGGCAGGCATAAGCGCTTTGTCTTGATTTGCATATTCTCTTTCATTGCCATAACCATTATCACGGTTCTTATATACGTCCTGTTCAAGAACAGGGAGAAGAAACGCATTATAGAAAAACAGGAGGAACTTATCAAATTGGAACAGGAAATACGCCGAAGCAGTATCTCCATTCTTGAATCCAGGGTAAGAGAACAGTCCCAAACTGACCCCGAGGCGCGTGCCGTACTGATGAATCTGTATCGGCACAGGATAGAAATAAACAAGAAGTACTTTTATAATAGTGAAGCGTTCAGAACACTTACATCCGATTCCTTAGGTCAAGAACTGGACTCCAGCAAGAAGACTATGGTCATTGAAACCATCAGGCACTCATTCAGCGATACTATTGCAGATATGCAGATAGAGTATCCCGGAATAGATACAGAAGAGTCCCTGACGTTGTTGTTGTCAGCTATGCACTTTAAGAATGAACTGGTTGCAAAGCTATTGGGTAACGTAACTGCCGATGCAATCAGGAAACGGAAGTACAGGTTCAGTAAAAGAAATCCAGACTATTATTCTCTTTTTTGCTGATTATCACGCGCAAACGTACGGTAAACGTTTATCAGGTAGAGGCATTCGGCAGATGTTTCTACTATGGTTATGAGTTCTCCAGCCAGATTGAGAGTTCTGTGCGCAGTGTGTTCGTCGCTGCTTATACCTTGACAGTTGACTAATAGATCTGATACCCCGGGCTGTAATAATCAGAGAACAACTTCTTTACCATTTTGCTGACAACGGAATAATCTGTTGGCTTGTTATCGTTGACAAAGACAGTATTATGGTAAACCACACAATCATCTCTTGTGTCAATTAATGCCACATTCAGTGTCAATGATCCCTTGTAAGGCATAGGTACGTAAACCATGGTTCCCAGTGTGATAATACCTGTCAATACTGCTGCAACAACGCTTAAAGCCTCTGCTTTTCTGTAATTGCCTTGACTACGCTCAAACCCGGTTCCCCAGACTATCATCCCAAACCTGTGCCCGGTGCTTTCAATAAGGGAATCCATTAATACCGGAACTGGAACTCTATATCTGTCAACTCCTTTGGCTTCCTGAAAGGAACGCATGAATGATTTGCAGGAAAGCATGGTGGCATCATCCTTAATACTTATGGTGTCAGTAACAGGAACCCAATAATTCTCAGCTATTATAGCCTCTTTGATCAATTGTGCAGATGCGTATGATAAGGGTTCGCTATAGTAGGTATCCTTTTTGTTCTCTATTGATTCTATCTCTGCATACGGTTCAATCATCATTACGTTCACAACATCTGCCGGCCCTACACTGACAGGAGGAACATCCACTGTACCTACCGAACCGCATGATACCATAAACAAGGCCGATAATAATACGGTGAAAACGGAAATACAAACAGGTGTTGCTTCTGTATAGTTTTTATTGTTGAATAAAGTAATCATAACATGAATTCTAATTTAAAGTGCAACTTTTTCAAAGTCAAAGTTAAACATAGTTTTGCAATATTGTATGGTGTGGATGCATCTGAACACATATACGCTTATGATGTAGGTTCAATAGCTAATTTGCTGCCAAAATAGGTCTATGCACATCCAAATTCAAATGCAACAGTTTTGTAGTGTTAGTATATCGTATCTGAAAAATTAATATAAATATTTGTTTGTAACTAATCATATTTGTATATTTGCGCCATGAATAATACAATTGAGGATCTGGAATTGTACGGATTGTCAAACAGTGACATATCCGTTGATCTTGGAAAGAGGTTCAAAAATTATAGAATTGCTCTGAATCTTACCCAAAAGGAAGTGTCAGAACAGAGCGGAGTTTCTGTCATGACCTTGGTGCGTTTTGAAAGCGGAGAGTTCGGTTCTATTGGACTTAACAAGTTTATTGCACTTATGCGTGCCTTACAGTTACTTGAAAACATTGCCGATGTCATCCCTGATATGCCGGAAAGCCTGTATGACAAACGCTCAATACGTAATCAAAGGCAAAGAGCAAGCAAGAGAAAAAATGAAAAACAATATAGTAAGCGTTAGATTGTGGGGACATGAGATCTGTCTGCTTGAATGGAGAGGCGGATATAAACCCAGGTTCGGGAAACTGGGCGCAGTAGTGTCTTTTAATCCAGACTTTCATCATTTAGGACTGGATCCAGATCCTCTGGGTCCATACAGCCTTTCTAAATACATTGTTCAAAAAGGTCTGTCAGATTTATGTAGAGCCACAGAATATGATGGCCTGCCAGGATATCTTCAGGACTTGCCGTATGCTGCATCTTCCGGCCGCTCAGATAGACCAGATGTTCCGGAGGGTGGTATTCAATTACCTTACAGGAGTATGCGATGACCATGACAAGAACTTCTCATTTATCTTGACACCCGATGGCAAATGGAATCTGTCACCAGCATACGATGTGACATTCACCGTAAATCTGCAGAATCCGTTCCGTAGTGACAGACATGCCATGACAATTGAAGAATGTAACAGAAATATCACGATGCCCCAATTCGTCAGATTGGCCGAAAGTAATGACATAAGTGGGGCGAAAGAGATAGTGCAGGAAATAGCCGATACGGTGTTGTCCTTCCAAAACAAATCCACTGAGCCACTGGTAACGACAGTCTGGAAGGATACAATATCGCCATATATCAAGACTCAAACTGATTGTCTGTAAGATACAAGGTGAAACGTCCCTATTGTATACCTGTTCATTCCGTAACACAATACATAGTTTATAATTATCTTTGTATTCCTTAAAACAGAACAGCATGGATAGACCCACAGTAGCGCTGATGTATGATTTTGACGGAACGCTGTCTCCGTCATATATGCAGGAGTATGACTTTATGGATGCCATAGGGCTCACAGATAAAGAGTCTTTTTGGAAGGCATCGCACGGACTGGCCGAGAAGCAGCAGTCCAGTACAATCCTGGCCTACATGAAACTGATGGTGGATAAGGCTCAGGAGAACGGTATCAGCATCCGCCGCCAGCAGTTCGTGGAGTTCGGTCGTGGAATAGGGTTCTTTCCCGGAGTGGAGCAGTGGTTCGATCTGATCAACCGCAAGGGTGCCGAGATGGGAGTCAATGTGGAGCACTACATAATCTCATCGGGCCTTAAGGAACTCATTGAGGGTACATCGATAGCAAAATACTTCAAGCAGATATATGCCTGCTCATTCATGTATGAGAATGACAAGGCCGTCTGGCCCGCCGTGGCAGTGGATTTCACCTCCAAGACACAGTTCATATTCATGATAAACAAGGGCATACTCGATATCTGGCGTAATGCCCAGATCAATGATTCAATGCCCGATGAGGGCCGTCCGGTCCCGTTCCAGAATATGATTTACCTGGGTGACGGAGAGACCGACATACCCAGCATGCGCATAGTAAAGAGCGAGGGAGGCCACTCAATAGCCATTTACAAACCCGGCAACGATTCCAGCCGCGCCCAGGCCCGCAATCTGGTGCACCGCGGCCGCGTAAACTTTGCCTGCCCGGGCGATTACCGTGAGGGCAGCGAGCTCTACAACGCCGTAATAGCCACCATAGCCAAGGTAAAGACCGGCTCCGATTTCCACAAGCTGGAGCGCCAGAACCAAAAGTCCATGCTCGAGGAGTAAGTCTTAGCGATACAATATGGAACTGTCACTTTATTTGCGATAGTTGTTTCATTGCATGTTGATTTTTTCAATCAGTTCTGACGATGTTAGGTCACGCATCAGAGTGAAAGCAAACCATTTCTTACCAAGGTCCTTTATGGACGCTCCTATGTGATAGACTTCATTGTCTATTAGTAGAAAACGGTCATGTGCCTTGTTGAAAGGTATGATATTTATCGCCGGAAATTGGGCGTTATGTCGTTCTATATCTAACTGGAGCTGTTTACTTATATGTTGAGTATAAATAGTTGCAGCAACGCCTTCATTCCGTTTGTCTAGTATTGTAAGAACAGTATCATCCACAAAGTTATCAATCAGAACAATGTTTTTCATGGCCTTGCGAACCAAGTCACTCACAAATTGGTATGCATCGAACACCTGACCATCATAGTATAGTCCTTGTTGGGGCGGCAATGATGTTCGCACAAAGAAGTCAATCTTTTCCTGATGATCCTTAACGGTTGCTTCAATATGCCGTATTTGGAGTTGCTGGTTTTCAATGCGGGTATCTAAATGCTGTTGTATCTGCATCAATTGTTGATTGATAACAAGTCCATTAAGCATATACTGTTTAATTACACTATTTGCCCATCTGCGAAATCTGATACCTCTTTTGGCATTTACTCTAAAGCCAATAGATATAATTGCATCAAGGTTATAATAAGTTAGAGCGCGTTTTACCATTCTTTTTCCTTCCTTTTGAACTGTTCGGAAATTCCGAACTGTTGCCTCAAAATCAAGTTCCTCCTGATCGTAGATATTCTTTATGTGCTCGCTGACGTTCGCTTTGCTGGATTGGAAGAGCTCTATGATTTGCGCTTGTGTCAACCATACGGTATCATCATATAGGCGTACCTCAAGCCTTATGGTCTCATCCGGTTGATAAAGTATTATCTCTCCATCTGGTTTTGTGTTGTAATCTGTGAATTCTGACTGTTGTACGGGAACTTCTACTTTTTTTGTTTTGTTACCGTCTTTGTTTTTCTTTACCATAGTGCAAACTATAATTATTGGTTAATAGAATTAAATCAAATAACACGAGGCATCGAAGTCTTACACCTTGACTTGTGAAATACCACTCGGTATCAGATAATGCAAAAGTAATCAATTATATGTTCCTACTTATAGAGGTGAAAGATTTTTCGTACATTTGTGAACATCCCTATTAAGCCATACGTTATGAGAAGGATTCTTGTCTTTGTTGTATGTTGCATATCAGCAGTCTTTGCGTACGCCAATGACGGCGCTTTCTATGCAGAGGGTACACATTTGATTCCTATTACCGATACAGACATCCGTGTTCAGAAAGAGGTGCTCACGCTGAACCGCGTTGACGACATGATTGACACCAGTTCCTGGCGCGAAGGAATCCTGCAATCCTTAGAGGATTGCAAAAAAGAAGGCCTTCTACCTCGCATAGAATAGTGGCATTTAGGCGAAAATAATTTGATTAATAGGATAAAAAGCGTATGTTTGCAGACAAATACAAACAATCTAATATTTATAACACTATGGCAAGACCAATTAAAGAAACACCAATCCTCTATGGTGAGGATGCAAGACGCTTTGAGGAGCGTATGCGCGAGCACAGACACATTTCGGCAGAAGAAAAGGCCAGAATTAATGAGATTTATGAGGCTTTAATAGCAACGGCCAACTTCTGAGAAATGACACAACAAGACATTTTAGCCCAGTATAGAATCTATAAGTTGGGCAAAAACGAACGGGTGAAATCATTCGACTGCGGTGACGCAGATTTGAATGATTTCATTATTAAGGACTCTCCATTATACCGTGATGAGAAACTGGCTGTTACCTATGTCTATATGAACAAAGAGGATAGTAGTGACATTGCTGCTTTCTTCTGTTTGACAAATGATCGTATCTCTCTGGCTGATTTTGATAGTAAATCCCGTTATAACCGGTTTAGTAGAAGATTCGCCAATCCAAAGAGATTAAAAAGTTATCCGGCTGTCAAGATTGGACGTTTAGGAGTTTCATCTTTAATGAAAAGAATGAATATTGGTAGTTTTCTTCTGTATTTCATAAAGAACTATTTTACTGTTAACAATAAGACAGGTTGTAGGTTTATAACCGTTGACGCGTATATAGATGCTATACCTTTTTACATAAAGAATGGCTTTGTACCGTTAAATGAAGATGATATTGATGATAGAACGCGTCTGCTCTATTTTGACCTGAAAGATTTGGAGATAGAATAAGGCTAATACCAATATTTAGCATTTGTTTCCCTTTGCAGGAGCCGAGTGTCCTAAAACCAGATACTCGGCGGACTTTACAAAATAGAAATGAGTGTGCATTTACCCCCTTTTTGAGGGTTGCTAGAACCATGTACGGCAGGGTAAAAGGCTATCTTTGCAGCCATCTATGGACAAATTCAACATAATAGTTTTGGCAAAGCAGGTGCCCGATACCCGTCAGGTGGGTAAGGACGCCATGAATGCCGACGGCACCATTAACCGTGCCGCACTTCCGGCAGTGTTCAACCCGGAGGACCTAAATGCACTGGAGCAGGCCCTTGCCATCAAGGACCGCTTTCCCGGCAGCACAGTGACAATGCTCACAATGGGTCCTGAGAGAGCAAAAGAGATAGTGATGGAGGGCGTTTATCGCGGTGCCGATGGCGGTTATCTGCTGACCGACCGCCTGTTTGCCGGAGCCGATACCCTGGCTACATCATACGCCCTGTCAACCGCAATCCGCAAGATAGGCAAGTTTGATATCATAATAGGCGGCCGTCAGGCAATTGACGGTGACACCGCCCAGGTGGGCCCTCAGGTGGCCGAGAAACTGGGCCTGAACCAGATAACATACGTTGAGGAGATCCTTGACATGGACAGCAAGAGCGTAACCGTAAAGCGCGTGATTACCGGTGGTGTGGAGACCGTAAAAGCTCCGCTGCCCTGCCTGCTCACCGTGAACGGAAGCGCCGCCCCCTGCCGCCCGCGTAACGCACGCCTTCTGATGGGCCGCAAGAACTATGACGTTCCCGCATGGACCGTGGCCGATGTAAACGCCGATCCCGCCAAGTGCGGACTGTCAGGTTCGCCCACCAAGGTAAAGAAGATTGAGAACATTGTATTCCAGGCCAAGGAGAGCAAGCGCTATGGTGCCGATGAAAAGGAGATAGCCGCTCTGATTGAGGAACTGGCCACAAACCATATAATAGGATAAGCCATGAACAGCATATTCGTATATTGCGAACTGGAAGGAGTCCAGGTGGCTCCCGTCAGTCAGGAACTGCTCACCAAGGGCCGTTCACTTGCCAACCAGTTGGGCGTCAAGCTTGAGGCCATTGCCATAGGCAGCGGTCTGGACAGCATAGATAAGCGGATACTCCCTTACGGAGTAGATGTACTGCACGTCTTTGATGACAAGAGCCTTGCTCCCTATACTACAGCACCCCATTCAGCAATCCTGGTAAAACTGTTCCAGGAAGAGCAGCCGCAGATTGCACTCATGGGCGCAACCGTGATAGGCCGTGACCTGGGCCCGCGTGTATCATCGGCCCTGGGCAGCGGACTTACTGCCGACTGCACAAACCTTGAGATAGGTGAGTATGAGGACAAGAAGACCGGCCGGGTTTATGAGAACCTGCTCTACCAGATACGTCCCGCATTCGGCGGCAACATCATTGCCACCATCGTCAACCCCGACCACCGTCCGCAGATGGCGACCGTACGTCAGGGTGTGATGAAGAATGAGATACTCAAGGCAGACTATAAGGGTGAGATTGTTAAGCATAAGGTGGCCGATTACGTTAGCCAGGCCGATCTGGCAGTGACCGTGATAGAGCGCCACATGCAGAAACCATCACACCATCTGGACAGCGCCAGCATAGTAGTGGCCGGCGGTTATGGAATGGGCAGCCGCGAGGGTTTTGACATGTTGTTCAAGTTGGCCGATGTGCTTCACGCCGAGGTAGGTGCCAGCCGCGCCGCAGTGGATGCCGGTTTTGTGGATCATGACCGCCAGATAGGTCAGACAGGTATCACCGTACGCCCCAAGCTCTATATAGCCTGCGGTATATCGGGCCAGATCCAGCACATAGCAGGTATGCGCGAGAGCAGCCTCATCATGTCAATCAACCAGGATCCCGACGCTCCCATCAACGCCATAGCTGATTACGTAGTGACCGGCCGCGTTGAGGATGTGATTCCCAAACTGATCCGTAACTTAAAGGAGATTTCAAAATGAACAACTATAAGGATACCCCTGAACTCAGTGCCCGCATGCACTCTCCGCTCATGGAGCGCATAGTGGAGCTTAAGGAGAATTTCTATGCCGAGGCCGGCAAGTATGACTATGCCCCCAAGGACCTGGCTGATGCCATGGACAACTTTGACCGCGTGCTGGAACTGACCGGAAGTGTATGCGATGAGGTAATCGCTCCCAATGCCGAGAGTGTTGACCGTGAAGGCTCACACTGCAGCGGCGGCCGCGTACAGTACTCTCAGGGTACTGCGCAGAACCTCAAGGTGATGCACCAGGCCGGTCTCTCCGGATTCGGACTGCCCCGTCAGTACGGCGGTCTGAATATGCCTGTGACAGTATTCAGCGCCGTCTGTGAGATGATTTCCAGAGCCGATGCATCGTTCCAGAACGTATGGGGCTTGCAGTCATGCGCCGATACCATCAACGAGTTTGGCAGCCCCGAGCAGAAAGAGAAATACCTCAAGATGGCCAGCAATGGTGCCACCATGTCAATGGACCTGACCGAGCCTGATGCAGGTAGTGACCTGCAGAGCGTAATGCTCAAGGCAACAGAAGATCCGGAGAACGGTTGCTGGCGCTTGAATGGCGTAAAGCGCTTTATAACCAACGGTGACAGCGACATCCACCTGGTACTGGCCCGCAGCGAGGAGGGTACCACCGATGGCCGCGGCCTGTCACTCTTTATCTATGACAAACGTAACGGCGGTGTGAACGTACGCCGTATAGAGGATAAGATGGGTATCCACGGATCACCCACCTGCGAGCTGGTGTTCAACAACGCCCGTGCAGAGCTTTGCGGCGACCGCCGTCTGGGACTTATCAAGTATGTGATGGCCCTGATGAACGGAGCCCGTCTGGGTATCGCCACACAGAGCGTGGGCATTCAGGATGCCGCCTGGCGTGAGGCTGTGGCATACGCCGCAGAGCGCCGCCAGTTTGGCCGTAACATAGATACATTCCCTGCAGTATATCAGATGCTGGCTGTGATGAAGGCCAAGATAGAGGCTTCACGTTCACTTCTGTATGAGACATCACGTTATGTTGATATCTACAAGTCACTTGATGCAATTGCCAAAACACGCACTCTTACCCCCGAGGAGCGTCAGGAGAGCAAGCGTTACAGCCGTCTGGCCGATGCACTTACTCCCATATCAAAGGGTATGACCAGTGAGTTTGCCAACCAGAACGCATACGACAGCATACAGATACACGGAGGATCAGGATTTATGCGTGACTACGCCTGCGAGCGTCTGTACCGCGATGCACGTATCACCTCAATCTATGAGGGCACCACACAGCTTCAGGTAGTAGCCGCTCTGCGCTATGTGACCAGCGGTGTATATTCACAGTATGTGAAGGATATGCTGGCCACACTGCCTGAGTCAGAGAGCAAGGCAGCCATCAGCGCCATGGTAGAGAAACTGGATGCCATGACCGCTCACGTACTGGACCAGAAGGATACTGAGGTAAATGACTTCTGCGGACGCCGCCTGATGGAGAGTGCAGCCTACTGCGTAATGAGCACCCTGCTTCTGCGTGACTCCATCGAGACTCCCGATCTGTTTGACAAGTCACTCAAGGTGTTTCTGGACTACTCCCGCTCACAGGTGGACGGTCATTATAGCGTAGTCATGACTTGGACTCAGGAGAGCATGGAATACTATAAATAAGTTATTGAATAACTATTTAAGAGACCGGCTAAAAGCATTTTTAGTCGGTCTCTTTTTTATATGTTGTTTTCTCAATCAAGAAAACATAGAGCTAAGGATAATGCAATAATATTAAACATATTTGTTTATAATTATTGCAATGTTTATCTTTGCGGTGATGGAAACAAGTAATGCTGTAACAAAGACCTCTGTGGGCGGTATGATTCGTGACAGGCTTGCTGAACTGAATATCAGTCAGACGGAACTGGCTGTAAGGGTTGGTGAGCATGTACAGACATTGTCAGCCATACTGTGCGGCAAAAGGGAAATGACTATACCCCTTTCTGTACGACTGGATGAGGAACTTGGATTTGAGCCAGGGACTCTGGCTGTAGCCCAGACGCGTTATCTTGTGGACAAAGAATTAAGCAACAAGAGAATGGAATCAAAAGATGAAAAGAGGATGATGATTATGGAGAAGATCAAAGAGAATGGCGGTTTTTGGTCCTACTCCGGCATACCCGAGCATATGGATGATGATTCGGTTATTGAGGCATCACTGGTTCATCTGGACCTTGAGGATTTACCACTACTTTATGATATATGGAGCAAAGCTCACATCAAGAAGGTATGGAAGGAACGTCTGGTCAGCCAGGGAAAGAGGATGAACATACTGAATTACATTCTGGCCGTCAAGCTGTTTGCCATTAACAACCCCGATAAATACATTACAAGATATGCAAGATCTTACTAAACTCAAGTCCACTATTGAAGCCGGTCTTACCGATTCAACCAAAGAGGTTTTTGAATCAGTCTCAAAACTGGAGTGTATCAAAGACCTGATTCTATGTGGAGGTACGGGCATTTCCATACAGTTGAATCACCGTCTTAGCGAGGACCTGGACTTTGAACTGATTGGTGTCAGAAAAGAAAGGCCTAAATTGGATTTTGGAGGTATAATAAGGGAGATAAAAGGCGTTTTTCCTGATGCACAGGAAGAGTTGCTTGGCAGCGACCATTTTCTGGTATTCATCAATGACAGGAAGGTAAAGCTTTCATTCTTCCGCCCAGAGAATCCCGTAAAGACTATGGAGGTAGGCATTAAGTACAACAACCTTAAAGCACCCACACTGCAGGACCTCTTGGGCATGAAGGTTTATGCGCTCTGTGTACGAACAGTTTTCAGAGACTACTATGACATTTACAGCCTGCTGGAAAGTGGTCAGAAACTTGAGGAAGCCATAAGTTACGCAAGTTATCTGTCACGACACCAGATACGCTCCAAGGTGATGTACTCAAGACTGCTCTCACCGCAGTTATTCAGGAAGGAAGAAGAATTCAATTTCATGTCACCACGTTACGATGTTTCGGCCGAAGAGATCAGGGATCGTATAAAGCAGGCGATTGAGGTGGAAAATCTTAGATCAAAGTCAGATATCATTGACACAGGGAACTGATACTATTGTGTCTAAAGGATCAAACTGGAGATGGAAAACCGAATCCTTTTGATGATATGAATAATTAAAACAATAATAACAAATCATTTAGAGTTTTTATCTTCCATAAAAGATAAATTATATATATTTGCGCAAAATTCCCGTCATAAAAGATAAATTGGTGTGGGCGCGATACTAAGACAAGACTATTTGGATAAGATTGAGCGTTACCTTGGTAAGGATACTATCATAATCCTGACGGGGCAGCGCCGTATAGGCAAGAGCTATATATTGCGACTGTTCAGGGACAAGATAATAAAGGAGGCTGCCGGCAACGTCATCTTCATAGACAAGGAAAAGCATGAGTTTGGCGACATCAAGACCTATAAGGACCTGAACGCCTATATAGACGCACGGCGCGACAAGAGCAAGACTAACTATGTTCTTGTAGATGAGATTCAGGATATAGAGGAGTTTGAGAAGAGTGTACGCAGTTATTACGAGGAGCCGGACGTGGAGATCATTGTAACGGGTTCAAACTCCAAGATGCTGAGCAGCGACCTGAGTACTCTTATTGGCGGACGCTATAAGGAAATATATATTCAGGCACTAAGCTATAAGGAGTTTATGCTGTTCCACCAGCTGGCCGACTCGGACGATACGCTGGCCAAATATATCCGGTATGGAGGACTGCCCGGATTGGTAAAAATCGGACTTGATGAGCAGGATGCACGCGAGTATCAGCAGGATGTCTATCATACGGTTTTGCTTAAGGATGTCATTCTGAGGAATAATATCCGTAACGTACCGTTCCTGGAGAACCTTGTCCGTTTTCTGGCCGACAATACCGGTAAGATTATCTCTGCCAACAGAATTGCCAAATACATGAAGTCGCAGGGAGACAGCGTTACCTCTACGGCTATCATCAACTACATTAAGATGCTATCCGATGCCTACCTGATTCACAGGGTGAACCGCTATGACATTCACGGTAAGAAGTTGTTTGAAAGCAACGATAAGTTCTATTTTGAAGATAACGGCTTGCGCAACACGTTGTCAGGAGGCTCGCGTGAAGGTGACATCGAGAAGGTGATAGAGAACATCATCTACAACCACCTTGTAAGGCTTGGTTATGAAGTGACAGTAGGCCAGCTTCAGGTGGGTGAGATAGACTTTGTATGCAACAAATCAGAAGGCCAGCGGGTGTATGTCCAGGCTTCATATATCATAGCTGATGAGGCAACCCGTGAACGGGAGTTCGGTAATCTGCGTGCCATCAGGGACAACTATCCCAAGTATGTCATCTCGATGACTCCATTGGTTGACAGACAGGATTCTGACGGTATTACCCACATTCATCTGAGGCGTTTCCTGACTAAAGGTCTGGAGTGATTTTCTGTTGAACAAAAAGTATTATTATGTGCATGTTTATTTGAACTTTTGAATTAACAGATTATATTTTAACGACAAAACGACATTCAATTATGAAAAGGTTATTATTCTTTTTATTATTCTTAGCAGTTATGATGAGCGTTTATGCTCAATCGGAAATTAAGGCTTATGGCGACAGTCC